>ERZ1027150.846-NODE-846-length-24204-cov-12.408298_pt1 | contig 24204 bp, 17 predicted proteins | sample MGYA00519276_ERZ1027150 | MGnify/ENA primary metagenome ERZ1027150 (study PRJEB26926, sample SAMN06164860) | human gut metagenome | biome: ENVO:00009003; feature: ENVO:2100002; material: ENVO:00002003 | host: Homo sapiens | place: USA | collected 2012 ... | reverse complement strand
GAGATTAGCTGCAGTCTCGTGGGCTCGGAGATGTGTATAAGAGACAGCCCCAGTATAGAAAACTTTTTATTATTCTGTAGTTTTTAGTGCGACAAAGATATAAAAAAAGCAATGAAATCTTTACGTATTTAACTAAGAATAACCATAAAAAAAAGAAAGTTACACCACAATATACATTAAAACTTCCACTTTATAAACTTCTTGACAAAGCAAAATCTTCAAATACGTTAATCCGTAGTTTTTTATGTGAAAAAATCTTCTTTTTATCATTTTATTCATACATTTGCGATATACTTTCTAAACAGTGAATAACCTAAATAAAATTATAACACTATGGCTAAAATAACCAAAGAAGCGGCTTTGCTTTACCATTCACAAGGTAAGCCGGGAAAAATAGAAGTGGTTCCCACAAAGCCTTATCAAACACAAAGAGACCTTTCACTTGCATATTCTCCGGGTGTAGCTGAGCCCTGTCTGGAAATACAGAAAGACCCAAAAACCGCCTATGATTACACGGCCAAGGGAAATCTGGTAGCCGTTATCTCCAACGGTACAGCGGTTTTGGGACTGGGAGACATCGGTGCAATGAGCGGAAAACCAGTAATGGAAGGAAAAGGATTGCTTTTCAAGATCTATGCCGGCATTGACGTATTCGACATCGAGGTCAACGAAAAAGACCCGGACAAATTCATCGAGGCGGTAAAAGCCATCGCTCCTACCTTCGGAGGTATCAACCTCGAAGACATCAAGGCGCCGGAGTGCTTCAAGATTGAACAGCGGCTGAAAGAAGAACTTGACATTCCGGTAATGCACGACGACCAGCACGGTACGGCCATCATTTCCAGTGCCGGACTGCTGAACGCCCTGGAAGTAGCCGGAAAGAAAATAGAAGAGGTCAAGATTGTTGTCAACGGCGCCGGAGCTTCTGCCGTATCATGTACCAAACTGTACGTATCGCTGGGAGCACGCCTGGAGAACATTGTCATGCTCGACAGCAAGGGAGTGATTTCGAAAGACCGTACCGACCTGAACGAGCAGAAGAGATACTTTGCCACCAGCCGTACCGACATCCACACATTGGCCGAAGCCATTCAGGGAGCCGATGTGTTCCTGGGGCTTTCCAAAGGCAATGTGCTGACACAAGCTATGGTACGCAGCATGGCCGACCATCCGATTGTGTTCGCACTGGCCAACCCGACTCCCGAGATTTCGTACGAAGATGCAATGGCTTCACGCCCCGACGTACTGATGGCTACCGGACGCTCGGACTATCCTAACCAGATCAACAACGTAATCGGATTCCCGTATATCTTCCGCGGTGCCCTCGATACACAGGCCACTGCCATCAACGAAGAGATGAAACTGGCTGCCGTAAGAGCCATTGCCGGACTGGCCAAACAGCCGGTACCGGATGTGGTGAATGAGGCTTACCACGTAAACAACCTGAGCTTCGGTGCCGAATACTTCATTCCGAAACCGGTCGACCCGCGTCTGATCACCGAAGTGTCCATGGCCGTAGCCAAGGCTGCCATGGAATCGGGAGTGGCACGCAAGCAGATTACCGACTGGGAGGTTTACAAGAATCACCTGCGCGAACTGATGGGACAGGAAAACAAGCTGACCCGCCAGTTGTACGATACAGCCCGCCGCTGCCCGCAGCGCGTGGTATTTGCCGAAGGTACACACCCCAACATGCTGAAAGCAGCCGTAGAAGCCAAGTCGGAAGGTATCTGTACGCCGATCATTCTGGGCAATGAAGAACGTATTACCAAACTGGCCAAAGAGTTGGATTTGAACCTTGAAGGTATTGAAATTGTCAACCTGCGCCACGACTGCGAGACGGAACGCCGCGAAAGATACGCACGTATCCTGTGCGAAAAGCGTGCCCGCGAAGGAGCCAACTATCAGGAAGCCATCGACAAGATGTTCGAACGCAACTATTTCGGTATGATGATGGTGGAAACCGGAGATGCGGATGCCTTCGTAACCGGACTTTATACCAAGTACAGCAATACCATCAAGGTGGCCAAGGAAGTAATCGGTATACAGGAAGGATACAAGCATTTCGGTACCATGCACATCCTCAACTCCAAGAAGGGTACTTATTTCATCGCCGATACGCTGATCAACCGTCACCCGGATACCGATACGCTGATTGACATTGCCAAACTGGCCAACAAGGCGGTCCGCTTCTTCAACCAGGAACCGGTAATGGCCATGCTGTCATACTCGAACTTCGGTTCCGACAACATCGGCAGTCCGGCCAAGGTACACGAGGCTATCAACCACATGCACACTCACTACCCCGATCTGGCCATCGACGGTGAAATGCAGGTTAAATTCGCACTGAACAACGCGCTGAGAGACGAAAAATATCCGTTTACCCGCCTCAACGGCAAGGAAGTCAATACCCTGATCTTCCCGAACCTGAGTTCGGCAAATGCCACCTACCAGCTGATACAGAGCATGAGTGAAACCGAAGTCATCGGTCCGATTCAGATGGGTCTGAACAAACCGATTCATTTCACAGACATCGAAAGTTCGGTCCGGGACATCGTCAACATCACTGCCATTGCATGTATCGATGCCATCGTAGCCAAGAAAATGAAATGCAATAATCAATAATCTATTCTGACGACCAGACACCGCAGCGACCCGCTCCTACGGTGTCTGGTCATTTTTTATCCGATAAAATCCTGTTATGAAAAAACCATTGACCCAATCCCAGTGCATCGTGCTTACCCTCTGCTGGGCAGCCCTTTGCTTCCTGGTACTCACCTCCTCGCCCCGCATCGACGGACCGCTCATTGTCACCATCCTCCTGTCTGGAGCCCTGGTATTTATCCCTGTCATCAAGAGCGTACGGCAAAGACAAAAATAAACACTTCAACCGCTTTTTATGCAACAATATATTTTTTTGATATATTTATTATGATTTTTACTATAAAATGTTGCACAAATAAAATTATATCTATACTTTTGTCACGTCAATACAATACAAAAGAGATAAACCAAATCAATAATTAGATCGATAATTCTTTTTATTATGAATGCAGCAAAAGTACTGGAAGATCTGAAAAGAAGATTTCCGAATGAACCTGAATACCATCAGGCAGTAGAAGAAGTGTTGAGTACCATTGAAGAAGAGTACAACAAGCATCCGGAATTTGATAAAGTCAACCTGATTGAGCGTTTGTGTATTCCCGACCGCGTATTCCAGTTCCGTGTAACTTGGATGGACGACAAAGGAAATATCCAGACCAATATGGGCTACCGTGTACAGCATAACAACGCCATCGGCCCGTATAAAGGAGGTATCCGCTTCCACAGTTCTGTAAACTTGAGCATCCTGAAGTTCCTTGCTTTCGAACAGACTTTCAAGAACTCGCTGACTACACTTCCGATGGGTGGTGGCAAAGGTGGTTCAGACTTCTCTCCACGCGGCAAGTCTAACGCAGAAGTAATGCGTTTCTGCCAGGCATTCATGCTGGAATTGTGGCGTCATATCGGTCCTGAAACCGACGTACCTGCCGGAGATATCGGTGTAGGCGGACGCGAAGTAGGTTTCATGTTCGGTATGTACAAAAAACTGGCTCATGAATTTACAGGTGTATTGACAGGTAAGGGACGTGAATTCGGCGGTTCACTGATCCGTCCGGAAGCTACCGGATACGGTAACATTTATTTCTTGCTGGAAATGCTGAAAACCCGCCAGATTGACATCGCCGGAAAGACTTGTCTGGTATCCGGTTCGGGTAACGTGGCTCAGTACACAGTAGAAAAACTGATTGAACTGGGTGCGAAGGTAGTGACCATGTCAGACTCAGACGGATACATCTATGATCCGGACGGTATCGACCGCGAGAAACTCGATTATATCATGGAACTGAAGAACCTGTACCGCGGACGTATCCGTGAATACGCAGAAAAATATGGCTGCAAGTACGTGGCAGGTGCCCGTCCATGGAACGAAAAAGCCGATATCGCTTTGCCTTCGGCTACACAGAACGAAATCACGGGCGACGATGCAAAAGCACTGATTGCCAACGGAGTATTCGCCGTATCGGAAGGAGCCAACATGCCTTCTACTCCGGAAGCCATCCGCGTATTCCAGGAAGCAAAGATCCTGTACGCTCCGGGAAAGGCTGCCAACGCAGGTGGTGTATCTGTATCAGGACTGGAAATGACACAGAATGCTATCAAACTGAGCTGGAGCCAGGAAGAAGTAGACGAAAAGCTGAAGAGCATCATGAAGAATATCCACGAAGCTTGTGTACAGTATGGTACAGAGCCTGACGGATACATCAACTATGTGAAGGGTGCCAACGTAGCCGGCTTCATGAAGGTGGCTAAAGCCATGATGGCACAGGGTATTGTATAACACAAACTGATTGATACATAAACAGAAAATCCCCGGAGAAGTTCTCCGGGGATTTTCTGTTTATGCGGACCCCTGCAGGAACGCGAAGAACGCTCCCCGCGCAAAGGTTTATCTGTTGATGACGACAGGTTCATGTTTCGGTAGAAATATTTTTTCCGACCTCCATATACAGGTTGTCCGACCTGCGCCGCAAGGTTATACAACCCGCGTACGAAGGTCGGACAACCTCGCACCGGAAGTGGAACACTTCCTTTTTACATCCAGACAATCTCCTGCCCGCCTTTCCGGATCTTTCTTACATCCGGCAGAAAAAAGACACGAAGAACGGTACGCTGACATTAATCAGCAGTCCGTGAATCACGGCAATCGGAATCATCTCCTGACCCGAATACTTGGAAATGGAAGGCAACAGCAAGTCGGTAGAAGTCACTCCTGCCGCCGAAATCGGAGCAAAACGTCCGAACAGCTTGCAGATAACCGGAGCCCCCAGCAAGGCCGTCATCTCCCGGAAGATATTGGCCAGCAAGGCGATGGTTCCCAGTTCCGTAGCCAGTTGCATGCCCAGGCTGGGTTCCTTGAGCTGGGTAATCAGTACCGAAGAAAGCGAATAATAGGCAAAACCGCTGCCCACCGCCATGCAGTCGAACACGCTCCACTGGCTCAGCACCAGTCCGGCCAGAGCCGAGAACAGGAAAGTACCGCTCACCGTAGCCACTGGCACCAGCAGCATCTTAAACGAAAAACGTGAGGCAAAATGCCCGATTTCCCGGTTGCTGCCCAGACTGATACCAATCAGCAGCATCAGTACATACAATATGATGACCGAAATGGCATGTACATCAAATCCGGCCTGGTGATAACATCCGCTCAGACATCCCAGGATAAAGCAGACCAAAATCAGCAGACTTCCTTTCATGAGTTCTTCTCCTTTCTGAAAAATGTGTGAAACACCAGCCAGGAAGCCAACAGACTGCCTGTGAGACTCATGAAAGCGATGAAAGCGGCCTGACCGCAGAAATAGCTGAGATGGTCGATCAGAAAACGGTTGGAACCAATGGACAAACCCAACATATAAAGCAATGCGCATACTACTACCTGAATGACGGTACCTGTCTTCTGTACCGGTTTTCTGTCACGGACGAAATAACCGATTACTGCTCCACACAGCATGATTGAAATAAAAATATACATAAAAAACTATCCCCTTGAAACTTGTTTAATGAAAATAAAATTAAAGAACGCGATAAAATAAAAACAGGTTCCGGAGCCTATGGCACATTAATAAAATTCCATGAACGGATGGATAAAATTTTTTTCATTCTACTCTACTGCTATAATACTACATAGGGTTCAAAAACGCGGCAAAATTACTGCCATTTCGAGAATAAATCATCGTGATATGCAGGAAAAAATTACGTGCTTTCAGTTTTCAAAATCACCCACATCTTCACTTATTATCTGTTAGACAAAAACCAGTATATGCTAAATAACAGTAAAATCCGATAAATATTTATGCAGAAGATATTCAGTAAAAATCTGCATTTTCGAGGCGGATGTGCTACCGTTTCTTAAAAACCCGCAAACAAGTTGCGAGCTTTCTTTTACATATCATACATTTTTATATACCTTTGTAATAATCGGAAAACAATTAATTATATTACCAAAGTATATCGAATGATGAAAAAGATTCTTGCATTCCTTTGTTTACTGACCTTTGTCCTGGGGCTGCATGCCGGACAGAATGTCACCTTGAAGCAGATAGCCGACGGGGCATACAGGGCAGAAAATATCTACGGCATCAAACCGATGCTCGACGGAGAGCACTACACACAAATCAGTGCCGACAGAAAGCGTATCGTAAAGTATTCTTTCAAGACCGGCAAGGAGGTGGGTACACTGTTCGATGTGACCACTGCGCGTGATTATTCACTGAAGTCGTTCGACGACTATATCATGTCGCCCGACGAAAAGCAGATTCTGATTCAGACAAAGACGAAACCGATTTACCGGCGCTCGTTTACGGCCGAATATTATATTTTCAATGTCAAGAACAACCGGCTGACTCCGCTGTCGGAAAACGGTCCGCAGCAGGTGCCGCAGTTCTCGCCCGACGGCTTCCAGATTGCCTTCGTACGCAACAACAACATCTTCCTGGTGAAGCTGCTCTTCGGCAACAGTGAATCGCAGGTGACCAAGGACGGAGAGTACAACAAGGTGCTGAACGGTATTCCTGACTGGGTGTATGAAGAAGAGTTCGGCTTCAACTGTGCCTTCGACTTCAGTGCCGACAGCAAGATGCTGGCTTATATCCGCTTCGACGAGAGCGAAGTGCCGATGTTCCGCTTCCCGTGGTACAAGGGTATGGCTCCCGAGCGAAGTGAATATCAGACATATCCGGGATTTTATGAATACAAGTATCCGAAGGCAGGCGAAATGAATTCGAAGGTGAGCGTGCATACTTTCGACATCAAGACCCGCGTAACCCGCAAGATGGATCTTCCGCTTGATGTAGACGGCTACATCCCTCGCATCAAGTTTACTTCCGATCCGGAAAAACTGGCCATCATGACCCTGAACCGTCATCAGAACCGTCTGGATATCTATATGGCAAACCCCAGAAGCAGTCTGTGCAAGCTGGCAATCCGTGACGAATCGGAACAGTATATCAAGGAGCAGGCATACAGTGACATTGCTTTCTATCCGGAAAACATTGTGATGATGAGCGAACGCGACGGATACAACCACCTGTATCTGTATACGATAGGAGGAAACCTGGTACGCCAGATTACCCGCGGGGAGTTTGAGGTACAGGAATTCCTGGGATGGAACCAGCAGACCAATACGTTCTACTACCGGAGCAACGAGGAGAGTCCGCTGCGCAGCGCTATCTACAAGATTGACGCAAAGGGAAAGAAGTCGAAACTGTCATCACGCACCGGTACCAACCAGGCTATTTTCAGTGCCAACCAGGCCTATTACATCAATACGTATTCCAGCATGAATACACCTACCCTCATCACCATCAATGACAACCGAGGCAAGGAGCTGACTACGCTGCTGGACAATGCGGCTTTCAAGGCGAAAGTGGCTCAGCTGAATATGCCGGTGAAAGAGTTCTTCACCTTCCGTACAACCGAGGGAGTGGAACTGAACGGATGGATGATGAAGCCGGCCAATTTCGACCCGTCGCGCAAGTATCCGGTAATCATGCATCAGTACAGCGGACCGGGCTCGCAGCAGGTACTTGACAAGTGGGGCATCGGAAGTTTCGGTGACGGAGGTATGTTCGAAGCCTACATGTGCGACAGGGGCTACATCATGGTATGCGTAGACGGACGGGGTACCGGAGGACGCGGAGCGGCTTTCGAGAAATGTACGTATCAGTTCCTGGGAGTCAAGGAATCGCACGACCAGGTAGAGGCTGCGAAGTATCTGGGTACACTGCCTTATGTAGACGGAAAACGCATCGGTATCTGGGGATGGAGCTTCGGCGGATACAATACGCTGATGGCCATGAGTGAGGGAACTCCGGCCTTCAAGGCGGGTGTGGCCATTGCGGCTCCGAGCGACTGGCGTTTCTACGATACGGTATATACCGAACGGTTCATGCGTACTCCTAAGGAAAACGGTGACGGATACGATGCGGGATCGGCTATTTTGAGGGCCCCGAAATTGCAGGGAAAACTGCTGCTGGTTCACGGTACGGCCGATGACAACGTGCATTATCAGAACTGTACGGAATACAGTGAGGCGCTGGTACAGGCAGGCATTCAGTTTGACATGCAGATTTATACCAACCGCAATCACAGTATCTTCGGGGGAAATACCCGCAATCACCTGATGAACCGGGTAGCCAACTTCTTTATACAAAACTTATAAAACTCATTACAACAGCCGCCACAGTATGTGCTATCATACTGACGGCTGTTGTCTTTTTATATTGACTTCAAGGTGAATGATATGGAACATATAAAAAAACCGGAATGGCTGAAAATCAAGATTGGAACCAATGAGCGGTATACCGATACGAAACGGATTGTAGACACGCATAAGTTGCATACGATATGCAGCAGCGGACGTTGTCCGAACCTGGGAGAATGCTGGGGAAAGGGAACGGCTACGTTCATGATTGCAGGAGCCATCTGTACGCGGTCGTGCAAGTTCTGTAATACACTGAGCGGCAAACCGTTGCCGCTGGACCCGGAAGAACCGGCACGGGTGGCTGAGTCTATCCGGCTGATGAAGCTGGACCATGCAGTGGTGACTTCGGTGGACCGGGATGACCTGGAGGACCTGGGTGCGGAACACTGGGCAGAGACCATCCGCTGCATCAAGCAGGAGAATCCGAATACCACACTGGAAGTACTGATTCCTGACTTTCAGGGGAGAAAGGAACTAGTGGAGAAAATCATCGCCACGGCCCCTAATATCATTTCGCACAACCTGGAGACGGTACGGCGAATCACCCCGCTGGTACGGAGTGTAGCTACCTACGACCGGAGTCTGGAGGTAATACGGATGATTCACGAGAGAGGTATCACTGCGAAGTCGGGCATCATGGTGGGTCTGGGAGAGACTCCGGAAGAGGTGGAAGAAACCATGGACGACCTGAGAGGCTGCGGCTGTGAGGTCCTGACCATCGGACAATACCTGCAACCGAGCCGGAAACACTTCCCCGTAGCCGAGTATGTCACTCCGGAACAGTTCGTACGGTATCAGCAGACGGGAAAACAGAAAGGGTTTTCCATTGTCGAAAGCGGACCGCTGGTACGCTCATCCTATCATGCGGAAAAACATATCCGAAAAGGATGAACAAGATGGCCTTTCTGGTTGTTTCAAATGTATGAAATTCTCTTATAACGCAATATGAAGTTCCTTTTTAAATACAAAGATAAAATCGTTTCCATGGGATTGCTTCCCATTATCGGTACACTGATCGGTCTGCATTTTCTTCCTGATTCTCAGATGTTGGGTATCGGAGCACTGGTCAGTCTGGCATTGCTGATATATGGGATTGTCCGGCTCCGGCAACTGAACTTTTTCCTGTTGATGGGTACTATAGGAATCGGAATGTGTTTCTTCGTCCGACTGGCAAGTGATTACTTACTGATTCCCTACGGAAGCATTACTCCTATCCTGGAACTGATGCTGTTTGTCTGCGCCTTCATTCACATTACCGTGCCGGAAGTATATCTCACGCTGCACAGAAAACTTAAACTGAATGAGTGTCATTCCTTTACACTGGAAGCTAAGATTATCGTCATTTTATCGGGAATCCACCTTATCATATGGGCTGTCAGTTATCCACATTTCCAAGACCCGTCATCAACGGGAACTTTTATCATGATGTATGGCATTCCAATTTCCATTTACATTACCTGTCTGTTAATCAATACAATTGGAGTCCGCCTTGCACTGCAGGAAAGTATCAGCAATCACCTGATACGGATTGCTCTGATTTCTGACGGGAAAATCTATCTGGAACCTAGAGAAAAGAAAGGACGAAGCGATGAAAGGCTATGGGATTTGTCAATCGAAAACGTATACAGAGGACCTGCTGAACTTATCGGGCAATATATGCAGAAGCTAACCCGACGCCAATCGGTAATTCATGCCACCCATGAAGTTCCCCGACTGATATTGAAACACACATTTCATCTGGAATGCGGTTGCATAGAAGATGTATTTCTGTATATTCTGCCCATCACGGCTCAAATGGCAGAAGAACTTTCAGGAGGACAATGGTTCGGTTTTGAGGAGTTCAACACACCGTCCCGAAAATTCTCACCCATGTTGCTTTCAGAAATCAAGCATTTGGAAATAGTGGCAGAGATGTGGAAGAAGTTCGGTTATTAAAACCAGATTGCTCCGGCTACACAACCATTATTTATATATCAGGAAGATACAAGGAATTTTTGTCAGATCAGGCAAATGATTCTTCCACTCTTTTACGGTACAGGTTCTGATGTATTCTCCTTCGCAGGTAATATTGGCCGCGATACACAATTTGGTCTGAGGTCGGCAGTTGCGGATGATATCCTCCAGCATCTTATTGTTACGATAAGGAGTTTCGATAAAAAGCTGGGTCTGCGATTCCGTATAGATACGGCTTTCCAGTTCCTTTAAACGGCGCGTACGCTCCGAGGGATCGATAGGCAGATAACCGTGAAAAGCAAAACTCTGTCCGTTGAATCCGGAGGCCATCACTGAAAGAATAATGGAAGAAGGCCCTACCAGAGGAATGACCCTCAGGTTTTTCCGCTGGGCAATGGCTACCACGTCCGCTCCCGGGTCGGCCACGGCAGGACATCCGGCTTCGGAAATCACCCCCATTGAATGTCCTTCCATCAGAGGGAGAAGATATCCGGAAATATCATTGGGAGAAGTATGTTTGTTCAAGGGGTAAAATGTCAGTCCATCAATGTCTGTTTCACGGTCTACTTTTTTAAGAAAACGGCGGGCAGAACGCACATCCTCCACAATAAAATGTTTAATCTGACGAATGACCTCCTTATTATAGGCAGGCAGGACTTGTTCCAAGGGAGTATCTCCTAATGTAACGGGAAGTAAATATAATGCGGTTTCCATAATTCCATATTTTCCAGCAAAGGGAAAAGACTAATAATCAATTTAAAGACAAATCGTCAAAATACTGGGTTTCCAGCAAATCCTTAACGGACAGGTCGGGATGCTCATCCATATATTTCTGTACCAGCTGCATCCCTATCCATACACCTATGACAGGAGGGATATCCTTACCCTTGAATACAGCCGTCGGGTCGGGATGAGTATAGGCCCGTATTATCATCGGATCCGTACTGGAAAGATGCCCTTGCAGCTTCATCCATTCCCAGATTGCTTTTTTGTTCTTCCTGCACCAACGGTTCTCCTCTTCCGTATAACCCAGTACTTCTGAATCTGACTTCATATTCAGGATATGCTTCACAACCCAGTTGATTTTCCCCTGATGCATGATGATATCGAACAGCGAACGGTGGTTGGGCATCCAATGAAACGGATAATAGCTCATCAGGTAGAAAGTAAAGCAATCCGGAAGGATACGCTCCGGATTCATCGACCTGCGCTGGTAGGCATAATAATATTTCTGATAGAGCGGATAATCCTCTCCCATGTATTTGTCCAGACTGAATCCGACCAGGCTGTCTCCCACTACGACGGACTGGTTTAATGCGGATATCTGGGCATAGATACGTGGAACCGGAATTTCAGGGACTTCCTGTACCAGATTGCTGAAACCCTCTGTCAGTCCTTCCTCTATCCATGTCATATCCTTAAACCTGCTCTCGGCATCTTCCATCAGTTTCAGTAACACCGAATCGGAATAGTAGGCACACAGCCGCTCGTTGATAGCCGGTTCGTTAACCCTCCCCAATCCAAGTACCTCTTCAATCAGAATCTTGGTAGCCTGGGGACAGTCAAGACTCATTTTCTGCATTGCGGAAAAACTGTTCAAAGCCACCGCTTCATACTGCAGCCGGTCATAGCGAAAAACCTTCACGTCTGTCTGTAAAGAATCAATGCCCTGCTGCCTGTCAGAAAGACAGGCAGTCAAGGCAAAAATACTCATCAATATCAGTACGATAATGTTTTTCATTCATCCATGAATATTATCCGTAGATAATGTTACCGTTTTCGTCCTTATATTCGTCCAGCCCCTTTTCGTAAGTAGCCATGGCACGCAGACTCATACCCACGCTAGAGAATCCGCCGTCGTGGAAGAGGTTCTGCATGGTAACCTTTCGGGTCAGGTCAGAGAACATCACGATACAGTAGTCTGCACACTCATCAGCCGAAGCATTGCCCAGAGGAGACATACGGTTTGCGAAATCGAACAGTTTATCCATACCCTTCACTCCCGATCCGGCAGTTGTCATGGTCGGCGACTGAGAAATGGTATTGATACGCACATGATGCTCACGGCCATAGATGTATCCGAAGCTGCGTGCGATTGACTCCAGTAATGCTTTGGCATCTGCCATATCATTATATCCGTAGAATGTACGCTGTGCCGCCACATAGCTCAATGCCAGGATAGAACCGTATTCATTGATGGCATCCAGTTTTTTCGCAGCCTGAATCATCTTGTGGAATGACACTGCAGAAATATCCAATGTCTTACCCAGCATATCATAGTCCAAGTCATCATAAGTACGTTTCTTACGTACGTTCGGTGACATACCGATAGAGTGCAGTACAAAGTCGATTTTACCCCCAAGTACTTCCATTGAGCGCTTGAATACATTTTCAAGATCGGCTACACAAGTTGCGTCAGCCGGAATCACTTCACAGTTCAATTTTTCTGCCAAAGCTGAGACTTCACCCATACGGACTGCAACCGGAGTATTAGACAAAGTAATGACAGCTCCTTCTTCTACAGCCTTTTCTGCTACTTTCCAAGCGATAGACTGTTCATTCAAAGCACCAAAGATAATACCTCTTTTTCCTTTAAGTAAATTATAACTCATACCTTTTAATTATAAATTTGGGGCAAATATACAAACTTTTCTGTGATTAATTTGCTTTTTTTTGATGAAAAACATAACATATCGGAAGCAATCTGCAAATCCGGCATAAAAAAACTTCTGTATATGAAGAACTTGACAGATGCTTCATATACAGAAGTAGGGCCCACAGGTTTTCTGTTTCCTCCGATCAGTTACTCTAATTCCAGCGGAATTCCCCGATAAAAATCGAGTATCTTCACCCGGAACAAATAGTCATATTTGGCCTGAATACGGTCGGAAACCGCCTTCATCCATGCGGTTCTCGACTCGTTATACTCAGTAGCCGTAGCCTTTCCGTTCAGGTATTTTTCCTTAATCAGTGCAAAAGACTCTTCCGCAGCCTCATCGGCCACCCGGCTGCTCCGGTACTTGGCACTGGCATTCTGAGCATTATAATAAGCCTGCTGTATTTCTTTATACAATGTCTTCTTGCTTTCCTCCAGCTGCCAGCTCAGCGTAGTATGCTGGAGCCGCGCGCTTCGCACCTGATTCCGTGTAGACAGGCGGTTGAATATCGGAATATTCAGCGAAAGCCCTATATACTGACTGAAGTTATCACGAAGCTGTGACCCGAAGTTGCCGTTTTCCCGTCCCGACACATTATAGAAATTGGTACTCAGTCCTGCCCCCAGGCTCAGTTTCGGATAATAAGCACTCTGAGCGATACGGATACTCTTCTGTGCTCCCTGTACCCGGTACTGCGCAGCCTTGATCGACGGTTTGATCAGTAACGCATCGGTATAGATATCGGCAGGAGACATTGCCATGCTCTCACTCTGTACCGTATCCACCTTCGGTGACAATATCGCAAAACCGTCCGGAGAAGGAAGTTCCAGCAACTGCGAAAGGTCGAGCAAAGCCAACTTATAGTTGTTGTCTGCCTGAACCGCCGAAAGTTCATCCTGAGCCACCCGCGAACGTGCTTCATACCATTCGGCACGCGAAGCCTTTCCGGCTTTATAGAAAGCCTCTTTCTGTGCCTTTACCTCCTGGCTCAAATCTACCTGACGATGCGCCACCTCCATCAGTTCCTGATTGAACAGCACCTGAAGATACGACGAGGCAACCTGAATGCTGATATCCTCTTTCGCCTTATTCAAGTCCTCAATGGCCGCACTCAAATTCAGCTTGGAAAGTGCAATATTATGGGTAAGTTGCAACCCTGTAAAAAGCGGGACACTGGTCGACAGGTTAAACCCTGTATTCTGCGTATTGATACTATTATATGTATTATCAGCCTGAAGACTCCTTCCGAAATTGAAAGAATGGGAGACACTACCATTCAAATCCGGCAAGCGGCTGTTTTTGGAAGTACTCAGATCTACCTCACTCTTATCTCTTGCCACCTCCTGCTGCTTTACCGTCAGGTTGTGCTCAATCGCATAATCGATGCAACGCTTCAGATCCCACACTTCCTGTGCCTGAAACGGACAGGCACAAAGCAAAGACAACACTCCAAGAAATTGCAGTTTTCTCATATCTTTTCCTTTATAATCCTTCCATCTTCAATCCACGCACCCGGTCGGTAGCCGAAAGACCTTTCTTTACCTCGATGCGAATTCCATCGCTTACTCCGGTCTGTATCCTGCGGCGTTCGAACTTCTGGACCGGAACACTGTCTGTCAGTACATAAGTATATACCGTATCCCCTCTGAATTCCACCGCACTCTCAGGAATAGCCAGCACCTGCTCTGCCCGCTGCAGTTCCATCTCCGCATTGGCACTGTATCCCGAGCGTATGGTCACGCTGTCGGGAACCGTAATCGCTGCCTTGATTTCAAACTGATTGGCTCCGTTGTTCTCCACGCTTTTCGGAGAGATATACTCCAAAACTGCATCAAACATCATATTCTGCAAGGCCCCCAACTTGATTTTCACCGGAATTCCTTCTCTGATTCTTCCCACTTCCGTTTCATCGACATTTCCCCGGAAAATCAGGTCACCCATATCAGCCACCGTAGCAATGGTGGTTCCGTCATTGAAGGTATTACTCATGATTACCGAATTTCCCACCTTCACAGGTACATCCAGTATCAGTCCAGTAATGGTAGAACGGATCAGCGTACTACTGAAAGAAGCACTGTTCTTGGTAATTCCCTCCTTGACAATTTCCAGATTATCCTTTGCTGCCTGAATCTCCTCGCGTGCCTGACGGGCTGCAAGCAACGACTTTTCATACTCTTCATTGCTCACCAGCTTATCCTGATACAGTTTCTCCATCCGGTTCAGGTCGATTTCAGCCTGCCGTCCGTTCATTTCGGCCAGACGGACCCGGCTTTCTGCCGCATTCAGCTGTCCCAGTTCCGGAATCACCTTTACCTTTGCAATCACTTCCCCCTTGTTCACCAGTTGCCCTGCTTCCTTATACAGTTCTGCGATGATGCCCGAAATCTGGGGCTTGATCTGTACCTCATCCCTCGGCTCGATTTTTCCGGTCGCAACAGTTGTCTGTACCACATCAGTCCGTTCTACAGACAATACGTGATACACGGTATCCCGAGGCTGAGATTTTTGATACAAAAAAACAAAAGTGCCCACAAATATCAGTGCCACCAATACAAGCACTGCTATTTTCACAAACTTTCTCATAGATACAAAATTAAAAAAACACTCAGAAAACCGTTTCAATACATCCTAAAAGAAGAATGAATGGCAACCGGTTCTTTCCCATTTATATTTTTATACATTCTTTTTATTTTCCGTAAAAAATTGCTCACAATATTGATTAAAATAATCGAGATATGCAAGCGTTCTTTCCAAAAACTAAAAAAGAGAGTGATTTTTCTTTGTTTCCATCACCTTTCCATTTACTTAAGCACATCGGTTTCTCTCAGGAAACAATATTTTCCACTTTTCAGTTCTTTCCTAAAATTCAGATTCCGGTCTCGACCTGCCTGTCAAGACTCTTTCTCCGGCTATCCACCATAATATCTGCCGGCATTGCTTCGAGTATTATGACATGGACACACAAACAACTGTCAATCAACAAAAAGAGAATATCCCGGCCGATACATTACTGAAATCTATCTCGTCTGGAATATTCTCTATTATTGAGCCAACTGTTATTTTTGCCGGATTTCTCTATCCGCTTAAAAATGAATGTCCCATATACCACATGATTTCTCAAGGGTAACCAGCGCAGAAACATAACCTTTCATTGTTTCCAGATAATCCTGATGAACCTGATTATAGGAACGTTGTGCAATGAGAACATCCAAGATGCTGGTTTCTCCTCGCTTATACTTATAAACTGTTCCATCCAGCACTTTACGGGCTTCCTCCAGCATCCCCGACTGATATTGTGCAACCTTCTTTTTCTCCGCTTCAAAAGCATACCAGGCCTGTGTGATTTCACTCCGTACACGCAAACTGGTTTCCTGTTCCATAATAGAAGCCTGAGTCATCCTGTATTGTGCCCCTTTGACTGCACCTTTATTGATTGCGGAAAAAGATAAAGGAACAGAAACCCCCACTTTCGCATAATGCATCTGCGGGAAAAAACCATTCCAGTCTCTTTCATAAGACAACGATAGTCCGATGTCAGGGCGCCGCTCTGCACGTACCAGTTTGTACGCTTTGGAACTGACTTCCACATTCTTGGATGCGACCATAAGAACCAGGCTTTCATTCAAACCGGTTTCCAGCAACTCAGAAAGCGTAAAATCCCGTTTCAGTTCATCCCAATTCCCCTGAGGAATATTCAGTGTATCAGCCGTTGCCCCCATATACATGTTCAGATTTACCAAAGACGAACGGTAAGCAGCTTCCTGACCATAAACCTCATTCTGAAGACTCACAGCCTCCAGCCGAGACTGCCGGTACTCATTTTCTGTGATTTCCCCCGACAGATACCGCAAGCTGTCAGAACGGCTTAGCTGAAGCATATAAAGAAAAGATTCCTGTTTGACCTTCAGAAGTTCACGCTGAAGAATAGCCTCCAGAAATAATTCCGCAGCTCCAGCCCTCAGTTCCTGAAAACTTTGTTCAAAAGCCAGTCTTTCAAATTCTTTCTGACTTTTTGCCAGTCCGACCCGCGCATGCCTTTTTCCGAGTTCCAGAGAATAAGAAAGTCCCAATGTATAAGACTCCTTACTCCCTTCAAAGTCAAGCGACGGATCCGGAAATACTTTAGCTGCGATAAGTTCAGCCTCAGCTATACTGACGTTCATACCATTCGCTATATATTCAAGATTCCGCTTGCCCACACGGTTCAGATATGTATCGAATGTGATGATACACTCAGGAACAGATGTCCCGGTTTCTTGAGCCTGAAGGCCTGAGGAGAGCAATATCAGTATACCTCCCAGCAATAATCCATAAAAATCATTCACTCTCATATTTCCTCTTTTTTGACATTTTATTTTCCAGTAAATAATAAAATACCGGAAGGATGAACATAGACAACAAGGTCGAGAATACCAGTCCATAGACAATTACAGTCGCCAAAGGACGCTGTACATCGCTGCCGATTCCTGTAGCCATCGATGCAGGCAACAGACCGATAATAGTTGTGATGGAAGTCATCAGAATCGGGCGGAAACGTTGCCTTGCCCCCTCCATGACAGCTTTAGACAAATCAGTTCCTTTCCTTCGCAATTCATTGATCTGAGACACCATAATTATGCCATTCTGTATGGACAAGCCAAACATCGCTATAAAACCCACCGCAGAAGAAACATTCAGTGTCATTCCTCTTAAATTAAGCGCCAGCATCCCCCCGAACAATGCCAACGGTACGATAGACAATACCAGTCCGGCCTGCCGGAACTTCCCGAAAGTAATACATAACAGGATAAACATGCATGCCAGTGTCAACGGGACAATAACCGCAAGACGTGAATAAGCACGTCGCTGATTTTCAAATGCTCCTCCCCATTTTACAGAATATTTTCCTTTCTCATAATTCACTTTTTCGTGAATAGCTTCCTGAGCTTCTTTCAGGAAAGAAGAAAGATCCCGTCCGCGCAGGTTCAGTTTCACCGTCAGATGCCGCTTATTCATTTCCCTGGTGATCGTACTTTCTCCCACACTCAGTTTAATTTCCGCCACCTGAGAAAGTGGAATCTTGGCCCCGGTAGAAGAAGTAAGCATCAGTCCGGCAATCTTTTCCGGCGTATCCCTCGCATCCTCCTTATATTTACAAGTGATATCATACTGCCGGTCTCCCTGGTAAAGCTGTGCTACCGCTTTTCCTCCGATGGCTACTTCTATCAGTTCGGAAACATCCGATATATTCAGGCCATAACGGGCTATAGCCTCCCTGTCCATTACAATCTGAAGCTGAGGAAGAGGCGGTTCCTGATCAATATCCAGGTCGGCCGATCCGGGAACCTTTTCCAGCACTTTTATGATATCCTGTGCAATCCGCCTTGTCTCTCTGAAATCATCTCCATACACTTTTACCACCAGCTCGCTGTGTGCTCCCGCAATTTTATCCATCACTCCGTCAATCATGGGCTGGCTGAATCCGACTCTGAATCCGGGTAACGTAGCATATTCGGCAGCAAGTTCATCTATAAGGTCACTTTTCTTTTTTCCTTTGGGCCACTCACTGTAAGGCTTTATACCGACAGAGACCTCGAAATGCGAGGGAGTAAAAGGGTCTGTACCGTCATCGTTACGGCCGGCCTGCACCATTATGTAAGTAACTTCCGGATATTTCATGGTATGTGCCCGCAAAGTATCAGACAGCGCTTTCGACTTTTCTACTGATATACCCGGCGGAAGATTGACCTGCAGCCATATAGACCCCTCGTCCAATTCCGGAAGAAAATCTTTTCCGACCGTCACGCTCAGCATGATTCCAGCCAGCAGCACAAAAAACGACGCTCCAACTACTTTCCGGGGATTCGCCATCAGGCAGCCCAGTGCACACAAATATTTCTCTCGCAACTTTTCAAGCCAGCGATTTTTATATATTTTCCGAGGTTTTCTGTAGATGGCATACGCAATTCCAGGTATCAGCAATATGACTACAAGCAAGGCTCCGAGCATAGCGTAACTCATGGTAAAAGCCATCGGAGTAAACAATTTGCGCTCCACTCTCTCGAATGCAAAAAGAGGAAGATACGCAGTGATGATAACAAACGTAGAAAAGAGTATGGGACGTCCCACTTCCTTGACACGCTGGGCAATACTTTTTTCCTCCATATACTCTCCCTGATGATCTTCACGCTTTTTCAATACCGTTTCCAGCATTACTATGGCTCCGTCTACAATGATACCAAAATCAATGGCACCCAGCGAGAGAAGATTCGCTGGAATGTCTGTCAGGTGCATCAGAATAAAAGCGATAAGAAGAGCTGCAGGAATGGTGACAGACACCAACAGTGCTCCCCGCCAGTTACCCAAAAACAGTATCAGTACAAGAATCACCAGCCCCATACCCGCCAGTAAGGTATGTGACACAGTATCCAATGTGGTATTGACAAGACTGGTACGATCCAGAAAAGCATGAATATGTACCCCCTCGGGCAGCCCTCCGTTATTCAATTCATCTACCGCCTCATGGATACCATTCAGTACCCGTGAAGGATTCTCATGCTTGAGCAACAATACGATTCCCTCCAGACTTTCCGAATAATTCCGGCTGCGGTCGGTGTATCCGAGCACCCCTTTCCGTTCGAGATTTCCGTATTTCAAAGAACCGAGATCTTTAAGAAACACCGGAGTTCCAGCTACGCTGCTTACAACAATATTGCCCAAATCCTGAAGATTTTCTATCAGTCCGATACCACGCACCACATATCCCAAGTCACCGCGCTGCAACATACTCCCCCCCACATTGGCATTATTGTTTTCTATAGCCTCCGTCACCTGTCCTAGAGACAATCCGTACTGCTCCAGTTTAGACGGATCGATTTCAATCTGAAACTGAGTCGTGATACCTCCAAAGTTCGTAACATCGGCTACTCCGGAAACTTCCTTGATACGAGGTATAATCACCCAGTTCTGCAAATCAGTAAGTTCACGAAGAGAATGTTTATCACTTTCTACGATATAGCGATACACCTCCCCTACAGGTGAAGTCAGCGGATCCAGGCCGGGTACGGCACCGTAAGGAAGTTCTACCTCCGCCAGTCTTTCCTGCACACGCTGACGGCTCCAGTAATCCTCCGTACCATCCTGGAATACAATAGTTATCATAGACAGTCCGAATGTACTCTTACTCCGCATGACATGCATTCCCGGCATCCCGTTAATGGCACGCTCCAAAGGTATGGTAATTTGCTGTTCTACCTCCTCGGCTGCCAGGCCGGGAACTTGGGTTACAACCTGAGAAGTCACATCTGCAATATCCGGATAAGCCTCAAGGGAAAGACATTTCCACGAATAATATCCAAATATTCCAAGCATCAGAAACAGGCAGAGCATCACCCACCTTTTCTGTATGACCATGAGCATAATATCTTTTTTCATACCTGTATATCATTTCAAATAATACCCACCTTCACTTATGATTTTCTCTCCCGCCTGCAGTCCTTTTCCGATTATAGCTTTTCCTCCAGACGTAGTCTCCACTTCCACCATCCTGCGTACAAACACCTCGGGTGCTATCTGTACATAAACGAAACTGCCGTCTATCCCTTGCAGCAAAGAAGTTTCCGGAACCTGCAGCATCTTCTGTGGAATTCCCTTAAAATGTACTGTCGCATACATTCCCAGTTTTAACCGTTCCTTCCCATTTCTGCACTCTGAAATGACACGAATGGAACGTGTACTCTCGTCCACAGCCTCCTCCACATGATAAACCACCCCTTTGATAAGCTCATCCGGAAGCGCAGCCACCTCGATATCCAAACTGTCTCCCTCTCTGATAAAGCGGATATCCTTTTCCTTCACCTGTGCCGACACCCAGACATTAGACAAGTCGGCCACCACCGCTATCGGATCGGAATCATCTTTCAGATACTGTCCGTTCACAATATTGTTTTCTATAAGCGTTCCGGATAAAGGAGCACGTACAACCAGTGGCTGCCCGAGAGACATGGACACAAGATCTTCCACCTGATACACATGTAAAGCCGCCTGTGCATTTTCAAAATCCTTTTCCGCTGTCAGAAGCGCATTTTGGGCTTCTTCCAGTTCTTTTTGGGAGCTTACCCCGTTTCGTATCAGGTCTTCCTTACGACGGAGATCTTTCCGTGCAAGGTCGCAGGCCGACTTTGCCTGAAAAAAATCCTTTTGAGCCGCGGTAAAATCCGGACAAATAATCTCAAACAACGGCTCTCCTTTTTTCACCTGCTGCCCCATGCGCACACACGATTTAACGACCCTTCCGGCAAAAGGAGGCGCAATATTGGCATACTGTGTGGGAATAGGCCGGACTGTACCCGCCGTCACGATTTCCCTGGAATAGGCCACCGGTTCAACTTCCGTAATCCGGAGATTATCCGTCCAGCCCTCTCCAGACAGCCGGACCGTATCCCCTTCTATCCGGTAAGCAAAAGCTTCCGCTTTTTCCACATGTTGTTCACATCCCGTCAGTAAGATAGTTCCGCACAGCAAAGCGGATAATATAGTATTACATTTCATCATAATTGCCTAATTACGGATTAATTTAATTATCGAATACCTCCAATCACTTTTCATAACCATTTCACAAACTTGCTGATATACCAGTTCTTAATCACCTGAGTAAGCACACAGTAAGACAACAGGATGCCCAAAAGCCACGGGAAATAGCTTAATGGCAGAGGCTGCAGTCCTATGGCCCCTCCAAAACTGCTGAAAGGTATAAACAGGCCGATAGCCACAATGATGACTGTAAGCCAGCCTACCTGCCAGGAAGAACGACTCTGGATAAAAGGAATCTTCCGGGTTCTTATCATATGTACAATAAGCGTCTGCGACAACAGGCCTTCCACAAACCATCCGGACTGGAACAAAGCCTGATGCTCTACGGAGTTACATCCGAAAACATACCACATCACTACATACGTCAGAATGTCAAAGATGGAACTGATGGGGCCGATATACATCATAAAACGGCTCAGGTCCGAAGCATCCCAGCGACGCGGCTTTCTCAGATATTCCACATCCATCCTGTCAAAAGGAATTGTCGTCTGTGACACATCATACAGCAGGTTCTGTATAAGCAGGTGTATGGGCATCATAGGCAGGAACGGAAGAAACGCACTGGCTGCCATTACGCTGAACATATTTCCGAAATTGGAACTTGCAGTCATCTTTATATACTTGGTAATGTTTCCGAACGTCTTTCTGCCTTCAAGCACCCCGTCCTCGAGTACCATAAGGTCCTTTTCCAGAAGAATAATATCCGCACTTTCCTTGGCTATGTCAACGGCCGAGTCAACAGATATACCGATATCCGACTGTCTCAGCGCAGCAGCATCATTTATTCCATCACCCAAAAAACCTACCGTATTGTCCTGCTCCTGAAGAAGCGTTATGATACGTGTCTTCTGCATCGGTGTCAGCTTTGAGAAAACCGTAGCCTTGGCCACTGCCACTTTCTGCTCTTCGTCAGACATCAAATCAAATTCCGGTCCGGTCACAGAGTTGGCCGTATCTATGCCTACCTGACGGGCAATGGTACGGACTACCGCATCGTTATCTCCCGACAGCACCTTCACCTCCACTCCATGTTCATGCAGCTGACGGATAGCATTGGCAGCCGACGGTTTCGGCGGATCAAGAAAGGCAAGATATCCGATCAGAACCATACCGTTCTCGTCATCGATACAAAAATCAGAGTCTTTGTCCAGAAAGCTTTTCTGAGCTACCGCAATCACCCTCATTCCCTGACGGTTCATTTTCTCACTTATCTCGCGCGCCTTCTCCTTGAAATCGGTGGTCAGCGGATGCACACTGCCATCAAATTCGGCATGCGAACATATATTAAGCATCTCCTCTACCGCTCCCTTCGTTATAATCTGCCGCTTACCCTGGCTGTCTTCCACCACGACCGACATGCGCCGGCGGGTAAAATCAAAAGGAATCTCGTCAACCTTCCGGTAATCATCCTTAAGATGTTCGAGCGCCAGATCCTTCACATGCGAGAGTATCGCCTTGTCCATCAGATTCTTCAACCCCGTCTGGAAAAAACTGTTGAAATAAGCATGACGCAGGATACGCTTGTTCTCATCGTTGCTGCCATCGGCATTGATATATTTCTCCAGGACAATCTGGTCGCATGTCAATGTACCGGTCTTGTCCGTACACAGAATATTCATCGCTCCGAAATTCTGAATGGCATTAAGGTCTTTCACGATGGTTTTCTTCTTCGACATCGCCACGGCCCCTTTCGACAGGTTGGCAGTAACAATCATCGGAAGCATTTCCGGAGTAAGCCCTACCGCCACCGATACCGCAAAGATAAATGCCTCCAGCCAGTCGCCTTTGGTAATACCGTTCACAAGAAAAACAAAAGGAATCATCACAAGCATAAACCTTATCAGCAGAAAGCTCACCTTGCTGATACCCCTGTCGAAAGCCGTTGCCGCACGATGTCCGGCGATGCTGCGGGCTATCGTACCGAGATACGTATTGTTTCCCGTTGCCAGTACGATGCCGGTTGCAGACCCGCTGACTACGTTAGACCCCATGTAGCAGATATTGTCAAGTTCCACCACACTGCCTTTGCTGTATTTTTTTCCTTTAGCTTCCGGACATTTTTCAATCGGGTCCGACTCCCCGGTAAGCGATGACTGGCTCACGAACAGGTCCTTCGCCTGAACGATACGGATATCTGCCGGAATCATATCTCCGGCTGCAAGCATGACAATATCCCCCGGAACGAGTTCTGCTATACCTATTTCCTCGTCCTGATTGCCTGCCCGTCTCACGTAGCAGGTATTGGTCACCATTTTCAGCAGTGCCTCGCTCGAAAGGCTTGCCTTCCATTCCTGCCAGAAACGGAGAATCGCGCTGAAAACAACCATTGTGGAAATAATGACAATGGCCGTCCAATCCTGCTCTCCCGGATCGGCCAACATTACATCAAGAACAAAAGAAATAATGACCAGCCCCGTCAGTACTCCTATAAACGGATTGATAAAGGCTTTGATAAAAGTCGAGACCGGATTTTTTTTCTTCTCGTGTTCTACCTCGTTTTTTCCGTAAAGCGATTGCCTTCTTTCCACTTCCTCCGGACTTAACCCCATCGAGGTGGTCTGGAAATAACCGAAGACTGAGTCAGTTGGCTGCGCGGCGGCCAAAAATACCTTTTCTGAATTGAAGGCAAATTGTGTCTTGTGCTTTTTATTCTTCCACATTTTACTTTGTAGTGTACTAAATAAGTTGACACAAATTATTTAGTAACATGCGTGAATATCG
>ERZ1027150.830-NODE-830-length-24531-cov-14.466334_pt1 | contig 24531 bp, 25 predicted proteins | sample MGYA00519276_ERZ1027150 | MGnify/ENA primary metagenome ERZ1027150 (study PRJEB26926, sample SAMN06164860) | human gut metagenome | biome: ENVO:00009003; feature: ENVO:2100002; material: ENVO:00002003 | host: Homo sapiens | place: USA | collected 2012 ... | reverse complement strand
TAGAGCGTCAGATTGTGGTTCTGAATGTCGTGGGTTCGAGTCCCACTAGTCACCCAACTTAATGAAAGGTTCTCTGGAATACAGAGGACCTTTTTTATTTTTATATTTGCCGCTTCGATTTTTCTTCATATCTTCGTGTCGGTTATAAAATCTATATACTATGGGTTTGTTTAGACAGAAACTTTTATGCCTTTTCTTTTTTATTGTTGAAGTGTGTGGGGGATACGGACAAAATGCTCAATTTGTAAATCCACTTATTGGAACGGGTAAATGTAATGTCTCTACTTTATGGGGAAATTATGGAGGTAGTTATCCGGGAGCAACTGCGCCGTGGGGAATGGTGCAGTTGACTCCTGAAACCAGCATTCGTCCTTCTGAATCCGGTTATTATTATGAAGATAGTTCAATACGTTCATTTTCTTGTCTGCATCACTTAAGTGGTTTTCCTAATGGCTCTGCCGGATATTTGCATTTGGCCTTTTTGAAAGGCAGGGTGAATAAGCTCGCTTCGGATTTTTCAGGGCGTGCTTTTTCTCATGCCAAAGAGCAGGCAATTCCCGGTTATTACGGTGTTTCTTTCACAGATGGCGACCGGGTAGAAATGGCAGCATCTGTACATTCAGGTTTGTTTCGTTATAGTTCTTCTTCGGATACAACGACGGTGGTAATTTGGGGAGCTGGAAATTTAAATATTCGGGATTCTCAGACAGTAATGGGAAACTTTATGCATTCACTGGTTCATTTTCAGACTCCTTTTTATGCTTATGAAATAAAGAACGATACGGCTTATCTCCATTTTGCAGGAAAACATGCAGAGAGGCAACTGATGGCTGCTGTGTCGGCATCTGCCTCTGGAGTGGAAAAGAGTGAAATGAATCGCGTGGTAGAGATTCCGGAATGGGATTTTGAGCAACTCAAAGCACAGACTTATGATGCATGGAACCGGGAGTTGTCGTGTGTAGAAGTACAGTCTGATGATGTTGAAGCTATTTGCCAATTTTATACGGCTTTATATCATTCTTTTCTCTATCCTAATATCGTATCCGATGCAGATGGAACTTATAAGGGCAGGCAGGTTGCTTGGGGGCGTATGTATGGTAATTTTTCTCCGTGGGATACTTTCCGCACTTTGCATCCATTGCTTTCTCTTTTAAAACCGGACAGACAAAAGGAAATGATTTGTTCGTTGATGGAAGAATATGAAAGCAACGGAATGTTTCCTCGTGCTCCTATGACAGGATTGCACTATGCCCCTCTGTTGGTAGATGCTTGTTTTAAAGATGCAGCTGATGTAGATGGGCGGAAGTTGTGGGATGCTTTGATGGCGTATCAGCAAGCGGAGTTTATCGGAGCCTTCGGAAAAGAGTATAATCAGCGTGGTTTTATAGATGCATCGCTGGAAAAATCAGTCAGTGTAACTACCGAGTATGCTTACGACGATTGGGTATTGGGGCGATTGGCAGAAAAGGTAGGAGAAGATGTAACTTCTTATTGGGAGCGTGCACGAAATTATCAAAATCTGTTTGATGTAGAAACCTGCTTCTTGTTGCCAAGGGGAAAAGATGGCTTCTTACGGAAAAGTGGTGAATTGGGCTTTCAGGAAAGCACCAAATGGACAGCCTCCTGTTTTGCTCCTCATGATGTAGCAGGACTTATTCATCTTTGGGGAGGTGATTCTTGTTTTGTGGCTTGGTTGGAACAAGCGTTTGACAAAGGTTGTATTGTTTTTGATAACGAACCGGTGTTTCATTATCCTTATCTGTTTACATGGGCTGGTCGTCCGGATCTTACCCGTCGTTATGTACATCAGATCTTAAGAGAGAGTTATAGCAATACCCCCGGTGGATTGCCGGGTAATGACGATTTGGGTTCGATGTCCAGTTGGTTTGCATTTAGTGCAATGGGTATTTTTCCTGCTTGTCCAGGCTCGGATGAATATTTGCTGACTGAACCCTTGTTTGATAAGGTGCGGATTTTTCGTTCTGGAAATGTAGAATTGGAGATTAAGAAAAATGATATGGCTTTTTCTTCAGACCGGTTACCTTCTGTTTGTCTGGGTGGAAAATACATATCAAGGTGGTTTGTGTCGCATCATGAATGGATGAGGGAAAAGGTGATATCTTTTGAAGAATCAGATTCTTTGGGAAAGAAGAGTATTCAGAAGCGACCGTATTCTCTTACACAAGATGCTCCGGAGTTTGAAGTTTCTTCTGTACGACTGATTGATTCCGTGATGTATTCTGGCGGTTTTAATGCGTTTCTGTTTACGGTGAAGAATAAGGGAAGTGTTGGTTCGTATTTGGCACAAACAACTTTTGAAAATCGCTATAATGCGTCAAAGAGGATTTTATTGGAAGCAAATCAGGAAAAAGCAGATACATTGTTTTTTTCATTGTATAGAGAAGGAATTCATACACTTTCTTTTGCGGGTAGAGAGTATACAGTGCAGGTTTTGGATTCTGTCCGAAGAACCTCTCCTTTGCTTTGTACTTCCGTTTCCCTGCCTTCTTTGTGGAAGTCCGGTGAGCAGGTAGAAGGCCTGTTCGTTTGTAAAAATGTGTCCGGAAAGCGTGGAATATATACAGCACCTTTGTATTTAGGTGATACGCTGGTTGAAACTAAATCTTTGGTTTTGGAGCCGGGCGAGGAGCAAACGCTCTGTTTTTCTTTGTGTGTAAATAGAGCTGGTATGTACAAGGTGCGGTTGTTGGATAAAGAAAAGAGAGTGAAAGTCTATTCAAAGGCGCAGGAAGCATGTGTATTGGATTTGGACTATGGTAGAAGAAAAGGGCAATGTATACCCGATAATTCTGGATTTGAAAATAATGGAACGGCTTGTGGTGATTTGCAATGGGGGTCAAATTATGTACAGACAGGGGAAGGCTCTTATATTACTTTACCTGCTGCGGAGAGTCTGATGGAAACAAGGGAAGGGCTGACTCTGTTGACTTGGATTGCCCCTCAGGTGCCTGTTAAGCCACATACTTATGCTGATTTCTTTACAAAAGGGGATTATACGTTAATGAAAATGGAGGGGCCGCAGTCTTTGGTCTTTTTTGCTGGAGGATGGGGAAGAGGTATGTGTGAGGTTCGTGTTCCTTCCGATTGGTATACAGCTTGGCATCAAATTGCTGGTGTATGTACGGGAGATAGTTTGAAGCTTTATATTGACGGTCGTTGTGTACAGGAAATCGCCGTGTCGGGTAGATTGGAAGAAACTGAAGTTTCTTGGAATATCGGCCGGAATGCCGAGATGCCATTCAGTCGCTTTTCGGATATGAAGTTTGGTAGAACACGTATTTACGGAGCAGCTTTATCTGATGATGATATTGAAGCTTTATATCATGCTGAAAAGGACTGTTTCCGGTAAAACATCTCTATGGATAAATTGTAGAAAGAGCTGATTATTATTTGAATATCTGTGAATCTGTTTTTTGCATATTCTAAATATTTTATTATATTTGCAAAAAAATATAAAATAACGGTATATGAAATTACGGACAGTTGGCAGATTAGGGGTTATCCTTTCCATTATCTTATTCTGTATAGGAATAGGAGTGTATAGCTTTACCCAGTTAAGCTTGGTCGACAAGGGAAAAGATATACACCTTGCTGCTTTTGTTCCTCGTAATTGCATGGGGGTGCTGGAAACCGATAATTTCGATTATTTCATGAATGAGTTTCCACAAACGGCCTATGCCGGTCAACTGGATACTCTGCAAAGAGCGGGGCTGTTAAAATCTGTATTAGGAGGTCTTTCCCGCTATACAGACAGTCCGGCACACGACTGGTCCAATCAGGTAAACCGAATGATGATTAGTTTTCACGAGCCTGGCTCTTCACGTAATCTGGTTATCTATTTCCAAATGAACAATTCTCAGGAAGCATTTGTGAAGTCTGTTTTGCAACGGACAGGACATTCGTTTGAGGCCAGAAAGGAGAAATATCGGGGAGAAGACATCTGGGTATATCCGGTAGACAATGGCGATTTTGTTTCCGCATATATGGAAGATGGCTTATTGGCGCTCAGTTATCAGAAACGATTGATAGAACAGGTGATTGACGCTTCCAAAGATCAGACTTCTCTAGATACAGATGAGTCTTTTAAAGCCATTTACAGTCCTAAGTCGTCTAATTTTATGACGCTGTATACTCATTCTGCCTCCGTTCCTTTGCTGGATAAACCGGAGTCAACTCAAGTTTGGAGTGAATTTGATATCCACTTGAATAGTGAAGTGTTATATTTGAGTGGCTTTATGTATGAGCCTGATTCTTGTTTTCAGTCTTCTTTGCTTCGTCTGGAACAGGTGAAGCCTTCTTATGAATCGGAAAGCATGCTCATTGTGTCCGGTCAGAGCCGGATTGATTCTTGTGTCAGTCAGATCGCTTCTATTTCCTATCATTCTCTGTTTGATGAATGTATATCCAATCTTTCTCGCGATGCCTCTTATATGATGGTAGCCGATATGGATAAGGTAGCCGGTCAGATAGATAAGTATGCCCCTTATTTACCTTTGTTTATTAAAGATCATATTTATCTGTTCCGCTCTTTTATTCTTTCTGTACAAATCACAAAGGTGGGCAATAAGCTGTCTCATATCTTTGTCTTTACTTACAAAGAATAAAGTTACCGGAGTCTGTTTTTGTGGAAATGTGGGGCAGCCTTGAACTGGAAGTAGAAAAGAGATACCACAGTCAGCATAGCTCCAAATAAATAAGCCATCCGGAAACTGGCTATTTCGGCAATATATCCTCCAGTCAACATTCCGATTACAAGTCCTACGTTCCATGAAGTAAGATTATGTATTGGTTGTAGTCTCTCGCTGATTAGGGATATTCAGTAAATGTCTCTAAAAAAATAAGATGGCATATAAAGATGATAGCGCATAAGCACTTCATATCCATTTTTATTGTAGTTTTTCTTGTTTTCTTGCATATTCTTATCCGTCAAGAAATGACGCTCCGGAAGAAATCTGGATGCCCTCTTCTGATCCTGTCAATTATCAGTATAGCATTTGCCGTATGTATTCCGAAGAAAATTCACAGAATTTCCGCCTTTCTGTTCCGTGCCTTTATCCTGGAGAGCGAGTAATGCTGCTTCTGTGTACCGAAGCTTCTTTCAAGCTGGGTGTCTCTCTTGAAAGTTCACTTCTGAGAATCTTTCTCAGAGATTCATCCCTGGCTGTCTTTCCCTTGCGTACAAAGGAAGTTACCCTCATGTTCATGAGTTTCTGTTGTATACGAATGCAGTCCTTCAGGCGTATGCCCTCATTGAAAGTTTTGAAAGAAATGTGTCCGATGAACGATATACCGTCTGTCTGTATATTGTTGACTTTCGCACCGAACTCGATGGATTTTGTTTCCTAGCCTCTTACGATGGGACGTATATAATGACGGTTAATGCTGACGATGTGGTCACTGACCTTCCGGTCTTCAAACATTTCCTTCTCCTGTACAAGGACCTTTTTGATGATGGAAAGCCGCTTCCGGTAATCCTGTGTATATCGGAGTGAGGTGCCATGTTCTCTATGAACTCCTTCCCTCTGTATGAGAAGTTTTTCAAGGAGGATGATCATACAGCGTTTTGCTATCTTTGTCCTTGAAGACTTCCTCTTTCTTTTCTTGCAGTAGGACAGATCGGATTCCGTCACATTCCTGTATTTGTTACGCGGACGCCTTATGCCAAGCTTCCCGCAATGCTTGCAGATATGTTCGTAGAGCTATTCGAGGCTTTTCCAGAGGAACTTCAAGGCTGTAGGGAAACGCATGCGGCTCTCATAGCATGTGGCATCGGCCATACACACGTGAAGTTTCTCAAGATAAGGTTTTCAGCATGAGGCCAGGATTTCCAGTAGGACATCAATGTCAAGACGGGATGCCAGATCATTGCGGATAGCACTGATTATCTTTTAGTTGGTTATGGGAAAGGACGGGTCTGTCATGATCCTGCAGAACATCTGGTAGTTTATGTTGCCGTTCAGATGTTCCACCAGCTGTTTGTCGGAAAATCCGGTATAAGCCTTTAGGATCATGAGGGCAATCTTTGGCGAAAGACTGAAGATGTTTCTGCGTCCCAATCGTTGTTCTGACAGGCCCGCAGCTTTTTCCATACGCTCAAACGAAAATACCGAATGGAGCCTGAGAAGTTCACTCTTATTAAACCTCTTGCGGTATTTTTCCAAAATATCAAATTCTGTAAAACCCAAAGTAGGGTGAATTTCTGAAATATTTTGTATCCTAGCCATATCTTAGTTGGGGAATTTCCTTCGTTTTGGCCGCCTAACCTTATTTGCGGAAGAATATAAAGATATAAAAAAGCCAACTAATTCACAATGCTTTGTGTATGAATTAGTTGTCTACTTTTGTACTATTTGCTGAATGTCCCTAGGTATTAAAATAAAATAATACCTACTTCGAATGTAGCTTTATCGTCGAAGTTTCCACTGTGACCATATGTCTTTGTCCAGCTGTATCCACCGGATGCAAAGACACCTATCTTCTTGCTTATATTATATTCAATGTTGACGCGTGGCTGGAGTGCATACAACCGTGCTGGATATCCATTATCTTTGTTTTTCAGGCTTTCGATATGATAATATCCCATATCGGCACTGATTTCTAACTGGGGGAGGATAGGATAATATACTCCTGCACGATAGAACGCGCTGAAAGAAAACTTGGCATCCGTATCAAAATAATAGGCACCTGTACCGATTTGGGTATATGTGTGTTGGTTTTTAAAGCGCACTGCTACATTTACCTTGTTCAGATTGCCTCCGGAGATAATCAATTGGGGACGTGTACGTGGGTTCCAGTTGACCAGTCCGATCTGCCGTGCAGAAATACTGTCTTGGCTGATGTTGATAAGTCCCAATTGCCATCCCTTGTTTCTTTTGGTTTCTACATTGCTTACTCCTATTTGTAGTCCTCTGTTCTGTTCGCTGTAGTTTGCCAGTCCAAGCTGTAATCCTTTATTGTTGACAGTCACATTGCCTAATCCGGCCAACTGTACCCCTTTATTGCTTTCTCCCGCTACATTGAGCAAAGTCGACAGTTGAACTCCTTTGATACTGTTGCCATTTACATTCATTAATCCACCGATTGACATACCCGAATAATCCTGACCGTTGATATTGGCCAGTCCGGCGATGTGTACACCACCGGAAGATTTTCCACTCAGGTTAATCAATCCTCCAAGAAAGAATCCTCTGGTGCTTCCATTGACTACGTTACCAATGCCGGAGAGTTGAAACCCATTGGCTTCTTTGCCGCTTACGTTCATCAATCCAGATAATACCATTCCATTGGATGTTTTTCCTGTTACGTTGGCAATGCCGGCAATTTGCAGACCGGACATATTTAATCCTGTTACGTTAGTAATACCGGCAACTTGTATTCCTTTAACGTATTGGTGAGTAATACTTGAAATGGCGTTGAAGCCAAAGCCTTGCAAATTGGCATAATTACTAAGCAAGCCAATATTTACATAAGTCTGAGGAGGATCCTTTTTCTTATTGGTAATACTGAGAGCCATATTGGGCCCTTTTTTGAGACCTTTTGGCTTGGCCGAGTAGGAACTATTTGTTCCTGTCAGGACAAAGCCTAACAGGAACAATGCTATGAGTTGTTTGTTTGATTTCATTTGAACTTACTTTATATCCTGATATAAGAAGCGTTTGATACTCTTTTTAGGAGTTTTTTCAAACTCTTCTGGTTGTATAGTGATACGAGTGATCTGTGAGTATCCCGGAAGTTCTTCATTCAAAGCTATACGGTTGTTTTCCATTACCTGCGCAATGTCGGCATCAGTCATTCCCTGTGCATATGCTTCTTCAAAGTCGGGATATACAAGTGCCGTCAGTTTGTGGTCGGCCTGTTGGATGACAATGTTTTCTGCTACCAAAGGCATATTGGCCAATTTATCTTCAATTTCCTCCGGATAAATATTTTGCCCGGATGGCCCCAACAGCATATTCTTGCTGCGACCTTTGATAGTAATGTTTCCTGCTGCATCCATTACTCCTAAATCGCCAGTATGCAGCCATCCGTCTTTGTCGATGACCTGAGCTGTTGCTTCGGGGTTCTTATAGTAGCCCAACATTACGTTATCACCTCGTGTCAGAATTTCTCCTACTATATTTTCCGGGTCCGGACTGTCGATACGCACTTCCATACGTGGAGCTGATTTTCCGCAAGAACCCGGCTTGAAGCGTTTCCAGTCTTCGTAACTGATAATAGGGGCACATTCTGTCATTCCGTACCCTACCGTATAAGGGAAGTCAATGCTTTTCAGTAATTGCTCTACTTCCTGATTGAAGGCTGCCCCACCTATGATGATCTCGTGGAAATTACCTCCGAAGCCCTGTATCATGTGTTCGCGTACAGTAGCTTTGATTTTATCGTTGATGATAGGCACTTTAAGCAGGATTTTCATTTTCAGCGTTTCCAGCTTGGGCAATACGTTTTTCTTGATAATCTTTTCAATAATAAGAGGTACTGCGATGACAATATGTGGTTTTACTTCTGCAAAGGCCTGGAAGATAATCTTCGGACTTGGCATGCGGGTAAGGAAGTAAACGTGGCATCCGCAAGCAATTTCGTATAAAAATTCGAAGGCCAGACCATACATGTGTGCCATGGGAAGCATGGATACTACCCTGTCTCCCGGTTTGAGTGGCAGAACCTCGAAAGCAAACTGAGTGTTAGACCATAAAGCACGGTAAGGTATCATTACCCCCTTGGATGCACTGGTTGTTCCGGAGGTATAATTGATGACTGCCAGTTCTTCTGTTTCGTCACGACGGTAGCTTACGTGTTCGCGACGGAAGTTACGGGGGTATTTACGTCCGAACAATTCGTTGAGGTGCTCGCGTGCGTATTCCAACTGTTTGCTGCGGCATACCAATAGTGTGAAATCTGTCATTAGGATAATACCTTCCAGCTGCGGCATTTCCTTTTCGTCGAGCGACTCCCATATTACATCTCCTGCAAAGAGAAGGCGTGCACCCGAGTGATTGACAATGTTATGTATATTGTCTGCTTTAAATTCGTGAAGAATGGGGACTGCTACAGCTCCATAAGTCAGGATGGCCAGAAAAGCCACTCCCCAATGTGAACTGTTCCGTCCGCAAATGGCTACCTTGTCGCCAGGTTGTATTCCGCTCTCGGCAAGCAGAATATGCAATTTCTCTATTTTACGAGCTACGTCCTTATACTGCAAGGTTGCACCTTTATAGTCGGTCAGAGCATCCAAATCCCAATTTTTTTTGATGCTTTCTTCTATAAAAGCTAAAAAACTTTTTCCCATAATTTAAAATTTAAACTGCACATAGGGCAGTAGTTTGTGCAAATATAGCTTTTTATTCTTTGTCGGGCAATTTATTTCTATGCAAAATCATATCGGAATACGATAGAATAAATTTCTTGAATGTAAATGAATCTTTTGCCGGATGGATATTTTTTTGCATTTGTGATGTACGATTCTTCTTCTTTTTTTATAACTTTGAGAAAGAGGCTTTTCCGCATATTGATGAAGAAAGTTGATGGAAGAGAGAATCAGTCGGTCATTGAATTATTCACTTAAATAAAAATGCCTATGAAAAAGTATGTAGCTGAATTAATCGGAACTTTGGTTCTGGTATTGATGGGATGCGGCAGTGCCGTGTTTGCTGGAAATATAGCCGGAACGGTAGGTGATGGAGTTGGGACCTTGGGTGTGGCTTTCGCTTTCGGACTTGCGGTGGTCGCTATGGCTTATACCATAGGAAATATTTCGGGTTGCCACATAAATCCGGCTATTACCTTGGGTGTATGGCTTTCGGGAAGAATGAGAACGAAGCGTGCCATGATGTATATGCTGTTTCAGGTGGTAGGCGGTATTTTAGGGGCACTGTTGCTTTCCTTGCTGGTGGCAACCGGTGCACATGAAGGGCCAACATTCACGGGTGCCAATAGCTTTGCGCCCGAACATATGTGGCAGGCATTTCTTGCCGAAACGGTGTTTACGGCATTATTCGTATGGGTTGTATTGGGTACTACCGACGAGAAAAAGGGAGCTGGCAATATGGCCGGTCTGGTGATTGGTCTTACTTTGGTATTGGTACATATTGTTTGTATCCCTATCACCGGTACCTCTGTGAATCCGGCCCGTAGTATTGGACCGGCCTTGATGGAAGGTGGTCAGGCTATGGGACAATTGTGGCTGTTTATTGTTGCTCCTATGCTTGGAGGAGCAATTGCCGCTGGAGTCTGGAGGTTTATTAAGTCGGAAGCTTAGAATAAAAACAAAGGCTGGTTCAATTTGATGATGCATCAAGTGAACCAGCCTTTATGATGTGTATGCAATGTATTCCGGAAATGGATTGGTATTTTAGCCGACGTCGTCGGCTGTACAATCGGCGTAGTCAATTATGGAATCAGCGTCGTTGATTATACAGCCGACGGCGTCGGCTAAAGCATATTATCAGTATCGTATCTGAATTTATCGTTCATCGGGCCATGCACAAACCTTTTGAGTGGCCTTGATTACAGGCCGTTGAGCATTGGCTTGGCGGAGGTAGTTACCCAATTCTTTCGAAAGTTCATTTACTATTTCAGGATAGACTTTGGAGAGATCGTTTTGTTCACCGATATCTTCTCTGACATTGTATAGTCTTTTTTGTCCTGTCTCCCAAGTGTAAATCAGGTGATAGTCTCCTTTCAAAATAGCGGAATAAGCTCCGTAGCCTTCTTCTGTATTTTGGGTTTCCCCCCAAAGGTTAGGGAAATGCCAGTAGATGGGACGTTCGTATCGATAAGCAGGCTGTTTCAAGGCTTTTACGAAACTGACTCCGTCGATAGTCTGTACAGGAGAGTATTGTGTAACACCTGCCATCTCGAGTATGGTGGGGTAGAAATCTTCTACCATCACACGCTGGTCGTTGAGCGAGTTTCCTTCGGTTACTCCCGGCCAGTATACCATCATCGGTTCGCGTACGCCTCCCATGAAAGCAGAGCCTTTTCCTGCTCTTGCTGGGAAGTTCTGGTCTCGGTTTTCACGTCCCTGTCGTACGTTGTTCAATCCTTGTCCTCCATTGTCCGACATAAACAGTACGATGGTGTTCTGTTTTACTTCCGGGTTCTTTTCCAAGAAGTCCAAGATATCTCCCAAACTCTTGTCCATACCTTCTACAATGGCCGCATACCGGGCTTCGTTTTCATTGAGCCCAGCCTGAAGCTGTTCGTCGAACTTACCGCGGTATTTGTCCGAAAAACGTTTGTCATTATTGTAGGGCGAATGAACTGCATAGTGCGACATGTACAGATAAAACGGTTTGTTTTTTGCAATAGGTTTTTTCAGCGCTTCCAGTGCTTCTATCGTGAGTGCTTCGGTAAGGAAAATATCCTGTCCGTAATATTTCTCCATTCCTTTTACTTCTTGCGGGCTTCCTTTCCCGAAGAATTCTGTTCCCAGATAGCTTCCTGGTGCTCCGTTTGCTCCTCCGGCAATATTCACGTCGAATCCCATTGTTGCAGGATTGGCTCCCGGAGTAGTTTTTGCACCAAAATGGGCTTTCCCGCAATGGATGGTGTAATATCCGTTATCGTGTAAGATTTTGGGGAGTGATGTAATAGGTGTGGTATTTTTACGATTGTATGCAGTGGTTACCGTATCCGGTTGGATGCCGTTGTAGTTCCAGTCTGGAATATCGAGGGTTGCACTGGGAGCATCTGTCTTTTCATCATAATTCAGGGTCCAGTTGGTTACCCGATGGCGTGCTGCATTCATTCCCGACATAATACTGCAACGGGTAGGGGATGATACGGCACAGGCATATGCTTCTGTAAAACGGACTCCCATTTGAGCCATACGCTCCATGTTGGGAGTATGGTAACGTTTGTTCAGGTTGGTTTTCTCGTTGTTGTAAAAAGGAACAGATGTATCTTGCCATCCCATATCGTCTACTAAAAACAGGATGATATTAGGTGTGTTACTGTTCGGTGTATTGGCTGCGGCAGAGACAATCGGACTGATTGCCAGTGAGATTAACAAAGATTTGTTCATGAGTTTGTATGGTTTTATAGGAAAGTAGGCTAATACCACCAGGGGGTATTCCCTTGTCTGCTTTCTACTCCTATACTGATGGCTGCGCTTTCTCCAATTTTAAAATTGAACATGCCGCCAAATCTGTCAGGGTTGTAGTTGGGCAGGGGATAGTAGTATTGGGGACGTTGAGGTGTCAGTGATTTGACTCCATAAGCCGTAAAACTGATCCGGTCTGTCAGCTGGAAAGCGGCTACCCCTGCAATTCCTACTTGCTGATAGTTTACGAATCCCCAGTTCATGTTGCTTGCATAAAGTCCACCTGCAATGCTGATGCGGTTGCTTACCGGAACGGCATACATGAATGCTGCATCTTGTCCGAATCCGACGCCTGAAGGGGCATAACGGCTGGGACTGAATGTAAGGTTTAGTCCGATGGAAGCATTGAAGCCTTTGTGCAACTCCCATGTCGAGAAGCCATATCCAAAAGGAGTAATACCGTATAAGCCAAAGGGTCTGTATATTCCCGATTCTACGACTGGTGACTGTAATGGTACATAAAGACTGTCGTTAGAAGCTGATATGGGTGAACATACTAAACTGTCCGGTTGGACTTCCGTTTGTGCCAGTCCGACAACAGGCAGCAGTAATCCTATGAGGCTGAATAGACTTTTCATGGTTGCAACAATATAAGGGAGACTGATTGGTTTATACAGAACAGGGAAAATATTTCCCCTGTTCTGTTCACTTATACTTATTCTTCGTGATTGCTGTAATATTTCATAAACTGGGTACGTTCGAACGGGTTTACGTCTCCACATGCAGAAGCGTTCATTTTGCCCTGGAATTGAGAAATAGTATTGTATCCCTGTTCGTTCATCCATTCTGCCAGTTCTTTCTCCATTTTTGCAATTTCTTTTGCACCATATTGATAAATAACGCTGCAAATTTCTACAGCTGATGCGCCTGCTAAAATGGATTTGATAACACCTTTGCCGCAATGTACACCACCAGATACAGCATAGTCTATCTGTGGAACTTCCGCAGAAGCAATTGCTGTCCAGCGCAGACGGCTTGCCAGTTCTTGAGGAGTACTCATTACGTTGGTGTTTGTAAAGTTTAGTGTATCAATGTTGAAGTCGGGCTGGTAGAAACGGTTGAATAAAACAACGGCAGCTGCTCCGTTGGCATAAAGCTGGTTGATAAGAGCTATAGGATTGGTAAAGTTCATTCCTAATTTGATAATTATAGGAATGTTGACAACCTTCTTTACATGGCAGAGAATATCGATATGGCGCTGCTCAAAGCTACCGAATTTATAATCTTTGTCGGTCTGCAATGACAAGATGTTCAGTTCCAAAGCATCAGCTCCTGCGTTCTGCATCATTGCTGCAAAGTCAGTCCATTCACTGTCGCTGTAGCAGTTGATGCTGGCGATGATAGGAATAGAGCATTCTTTTTTTGCCTGTTCGATGAGGCTGATGTGTTCACTCAATGCATGTGAGCGTACATAAGCTCCCAAATAGTCGTCTGCTTCAGGAGAACCATAGCCTTGCATAGAACCTGCCTGCATGTTGATTTGTTCTTCGAAAACAGATTTAAGTACAACGGCTGCTGCACCGGCTTCTTCCAGTTTTTTTATTTTCTCTACACTGTTAGTCAATCCCGAACTACTGATAATAATGGGATTTTTCAGTGATAATCCTGCAAATGTAGTTTTCAATTGTTCCATATTGCTTGTTTTTTTAATAAATTCTTTCTCCGAATATTTTACTGCCTACTCGTACCAGGGTACTTCCTGCTTCTATCGCGAGTGGATAATCGTGCGACATTCCCATCGAAATTTCCCGGAATGTATCTCTGTCAGCAAAATAATTCTGTTTGATTTCGTTGAAGAACTGTTTCAGTGAATCAAATTCTCTTTTTATTTCTCTTTCATCTTCTGTGAAAGTGGCCATTCCCATCAATCCGGCAATGCAGATATGTGTGAGGTTTTTCCATTCTCCGGCTTCAAGCATTTCTCTGCATTCCTGAAAGGTAAAACCGTATTTGCTTTCTTCTTGTGCGATGTGTATTTCGAGAAGGCAAGGTATTACTCTGCCGTTTTTGGCTGCTTGTTTGTCGATTTCGGCTAACAGCTTGTAAGAATCGACGGCATGTATCATGGCGATATAGGGAGTAATATACTTGACCTTGTTGGTTTGTAAATGTCCAATGAAGTGCCATTCTATATCTTTGGGTAATGTTTCATATTTGCCGGTAAGTTCTTGTACCTTACTTTCTCCAAATATACGTTGCCCTGCCCGATAAGCCTGTTCTATCGATTCATTAGGGTGAAACTTCGATACCGCTACCAGTTTTACCTGTGCAGGTAAACTGGTAAGTACTTCCTTTAAATTTGCTTGGATGTCCATAGGCGGTTGGATATTATTTATCTTTTGTCTGCGTCAGGGAACTCCGGCTTTACATCAGGTTCGGCAGAATAAGGGTATACATCCATGATTGCTGTTTCGGCTACGGATGCAATGGAATAGTCTGCCATTGTTCCTTTCATTCCTTCATCCAGTTTCTTGACAGCATCCCGTAAGTCAGCTGCCTGTACCAGTACGTTGGTTGCAGTCTTTTTTTCTGCTCCGCTTTTTTCATCGAGTGTGATGAAGTACAATTTGCATTTAAACCAACGGTCTGCACTGTCTTCCTCACAGGGGAAAAGTTCGCTGTAGTTGGCTCTTTTGATATCGGAAACTGTAAATTCTCCACTGATAAAAGGAGTTATTTCTTCAATAATACGTGATTCTGCTTCTGTAAAACTGAGTGCATCTACCAAGTAAGGTTCTGTTACTTTCTTGTTCATTCCATTTTCCATGACTTTTTCATAACGAATCTTACATTCAAACCAATTATGCATCATAATGACTGTTTTTTCTTTTAAGGGTTAGTATCTTTTATGCAAAGATAAATTAAAAAATACAGACTATCGACTTCTTCATGGCAGAAAGTAATTTACTTTTCTATCCTTTATTCTCTCAGTTTGCACCGGTTTTGTTGCATGAACTCCTGTATGGCTTGTGCGTGTTTCCCAAGTAGCATCACATGATGATTGCCTAACGGATTTTTTAAGAAATAAGAAACAGGCTTGTCCAGTTTTATTCTTAACTGTGTACGGCAGGCTGTAAGAAGATTCATGTTTTCCGTCAAGTATCCCTCTGTGACAAAATATTCATCCAGACATTCTCCTCCACAACGGAAAATAGTCACATCGCCAGGGTGTACGATACCTTGTACACCAATACCTGTAGCTGCTTCGAAATGATCACGGATGATGTAGCTGTCTGTCATGCTGGTAGGTATTGAACAATGTGCTAATAGCAGTTCGTTGTTCTGGGTATCGATAAAAGCCGGATTGCCCATAAAACAAGTTTGTCCTGTTAGAGCCTTTGCCATCAGAAGTGTCATGATTGCCTGTAAATCACCTTCGCATCCGGAAGGTATTCCTTCGTCATTGAGTAAAGAACTGGCAAGGCAACCGGTCAGTTGTAATTCTTCTGTTAATAATGCTCCGGACAGAGTGACCGCATCCAGTTTCTCTTCTTTGCAAATGGTTTTGACAGCCTTGTATAAACGCATTTCTTGAAGTAAAATCTCGGGAGTCGTGTCTTGGCAAGCTTGTGCCCGGGTTGCAAAAAGAGAAGCTTCTACTCCCACTTCATCATCTGTAATTTGATTGTATAATTTATAGACTTCTTCTATTGGAATATCTACATATGTCACTCCCCATCTTTTGCTGGCAAGCAGATAGTCTACATGGCAAGCCACTAGCCAGGAAGATGGAGTGCCCACGACACCGATTCTCTTGCCTTTTAGGTAATGGCGCGCCTGGAAAGCTTGATGATGTTGCAGTACTTGACTAACCATTTCCTGTGTACGGCCATGGATTATCTGTACTTTCATGTCCTTGCTTCGAATCCATGCGGCAATTTCCATTGCCGCTGCCAATGAATTGTTCAGTCCGTCGGTCAGTAAAGTAATGGGATAGGGGAAGATGCTGAAATTACTGATTACTTTATCTTCTACCTGTCCGCTTGCTATGAAAGCCATCTTGTAAGAATTACTTGGAATTGTATCTGCATCTTTATAGTTTATAAGATGAAGCGTGAAATGGTTTTCCAAAGCAACAAATAAATCTTTGTGGCTTTCATAAACTTGCTCTTTTCTGTAATTACCGGAAGTGAATATAATAAGGTATAAATCCATGATTCTGAATATTTGTGTTAACTGCTAATTCAAATATATGTTTTTATTTTGAGCTGACCTTATAAAATGAGTTTTGATAACATACATTGACTTTATGTAAGAATCTTAATGGTAGTTTGCTGGGATTTATTCTCTCATATTAGTTGCGTGTTTTCTCCTTTACCGTTATCTTTGCAATAATGTTTTAAAATTATTGTATATGCCAGAAATATCCATCAGAGGTCAGGAAATGCCAGAGTCACCTATCAGAAAGTTGGCTCCTTTGGCAGAGAATGCAAAAAAGAGAGGAATCCATGTCTATCATTTGAATATCGGTCAGCCGGATTTGCCTACTCCTCGAGCCGCCCTTGATGCGATTCGACATATCGACCGCACAGTACTTGAGTATAGTCCCAGTCAAGGCTATCGTAGTTATCGGGAAAAGCTCGTTGGGTATTATGAGAAATATGCCATTCATTTGGATCCGGATGATATCATTATTACAACAGGAGGTTCGGAAGCTGTATTGTTTGCTTTTTTGAGCTGTTTGAATCCGGGTGATGAAATCATTGTACCAGAACCGGCGTATGCCAATTATATGGCGTTTGCTATTTCGGCAGGAGCAATTATTCGTACCGTAACGACTACAATCGAAGAAGGTTTCTCCCTTCCTAAGGTTGAGAAGTTTGAAGAGCTGATAAACGAACGGACCAAAGGTATTTTGATATGTAATCCGAATAACCCTACCGGTTATTTGTATACGCGAAGAGAAATGAATCAGATTCGTGACTTGGTAAAGAAGTACGATTTGTTCTTGTTCTCGGATGAGGTTTACCGTGAATTCATTTATACAGGTTCTCCTTATATTTCGGCTTGTCATTTGGAGGGAATAGAGCAGAACGTCGTCTTGATTGATTCAGTATCTAAGCGTTATTCGGAGTGTGGTATTCGTATTGGTGCTTTGATTACAAAGAATCCCAAGGTACGTAAAGCGGTTATGAAGTTTTGTCAGGCACGCTTGAGTCCTCCTTTGATTGGACAGATTGCAGCGGAAGCTTCATTGGATGAGCCGGAAGAATATACTCGCGAAATGTATGACGAATACGTAGAGCGTCGTAAATGTTTGATTGACGGTTTGAACCGTATACCAGGGGTTTATTCTCCTATTCCTATGGGCGCTTTTTACACGGTAGCCAAACTTCCTGTCGATGACAGTGAAAAATTCTGTGCATGGTGTTTGGAGGAATTTGACTATGAAGGAGAAACCGTCATGATGGCTCCGGCCAGCGGATTCTATACCACACCGGGTAAAGGAAAGAATGAGGTACGTGTAGCTTACGTTTTGAAAAAGGAAGATTTGGTTCGTGCTCTCTATGTGCTACGTAAAGCTCTGGACGCTTATCCGGGAAGAGTAGACGATTAAGCAATTTTCGTGCTGATATGAACTGGAAACTATTTGTTGCTCGTCGTATTTACAAAAATAATAAAGACGGAAAAGAAGTCTCTAAGCCTGCCATACATATTGCTGTGGCAGGCATTGCCATTGGTTTGGCTGTCATGATTGTAGTGGTAGCTGTTGTAATTGGCTTCAAGCATCAGGTACGCGATAAGGTTGTAGGCTTGGGAGCCGATATCTTAGTGACCAGCTTGGACGATGCTCAGTCTTATCAGGCTACACCGATAGTGGGAAATGACAGCTTGATGCGGGTATTGCAGTCTGTACCGGAAGTGAGCCACGTACAGCGGTACTCTACAAAACCGGGCATGATTATGACATCAGATAATTTCCAGGGAATGGTACTCAAAGGAATAGGACAGGAATATGATCTGACTTTCCTTAAGAAACATCTGCAAGAAGGAGAGATTCCTCCTTTTGCAGACTCGGTATCGAGTGGTAAGGTACTGGTATCACGGACTATCGCTAATAAATTATCTTTGAATGTAGGTGATAAGCTGTATACCTATTATTTGGAAAGCAAGATACGGGCTCGTCGTTTGACAGTTGCAGGGATTTATCAGACTAATTTTTCGGCTTATGACGATCTGTTTCTGGTGACCGACCTGTATACTGTGAACCGTTTGAATAACTGGAAGTCTGAACAGGTAAGTGGACTGGAAGCAGCCGTTTCCGATTATAGTAAGCTGGATGGGGTAAACGATAGATTCCGTGAACACCTCGATACGAAAGAAGATCGTTTTGGAAGCATATATTATTCCCGTACGGTAGAAGAAGCTTATCCTCAGATTTTTGCATGGCTCGATTTGCTGGACATTAATGTATGGGTAATCTTGATTCTGATGATAGGAATTGCAGGCTTTACCATGATATCCGGTCTGTTGATTATTATATTGGAACGTACCAATATGATTGGAGTGCTTAAGGCATTGGGAGCAGACAATACAGCTATCCGTAAAGTCTTTCTATCTTTCTCGGTCTTTCTTATCACCAAGGGGATGATATGGGGAAATACGATCGGACTGTCCATTTGTGTCATACAGTATTTCTTCCATCCTGTAAAACTCGATCCTGCTACTTATTATGTAGACTTTGTTCCGGTTGAATTCAATTGGGGAATTTATCTGTTGCTCAATATCTGTACACTCATTGTGTCTGTTCTGATGCTTGTCGGTCCGTCTTATCTCATAAGCCGCATTCATCCGGCCAAGTCCATTCGTTTTGAATAATACTCTTAGAGTTTATTCTTTGAATAATTGCACCTTTGCTCCGAAAGAGAATCTTAAGATGTCTTTCATTGTAAGAGCATGGTTAGTAGCCTTACTGATAATGTATAACTCACAAGTACCGACTTCGTAGAACAGTGAGATATTTCTTAATGTTTTATGATGAGGGCTGAAACCTATTCGTTGTCCTATAAAAATATAAGGACGAAGTTTTGTACTGAAGTTGTAATACTTGTTAGGATAACGGCCCGGTTCTTTTTTCCAGAATTCTTCACCTGCAATGGTTGTTACATAAAGACCACAATAAAAAGGTTCTATAGCCCAATGATCATTCAGTGAAATGCTGAAAGGAATATAGTTCTGTTTGGCAGTAAAGGTAAGCCTGAATTGGTTTGCATATTTTTTAGGAAGATATCCTACAAAGAAATCCGTTTCCCATTGCGTACGCTTTCCGTAATCCCACCCTATACCCAAAGAGGAAACTCCCATGCCTCCTGCATATTGGTATTTAACATGAGTCGGTTTTAAACGTTGCCATCCTTTATATCTTAAATGAACTCTTTTATCCCATTTTCGTACTGTTGTGGCAGAGTCGGAAGGCGATTCAGCAAAAAGCAAAACAGGAAAGGAAATAAGGATAAAGAGAAAATGAATTTTAAAAATCAATGACTTCATAGGTATACTGATCTTGGGTGATGGTAAAATGTAAATAGGAACGTTTTTCTATATTGGCACATTGGTAATAAAAGATTCCGTCTTCAAATAAATCTTTTGCACTGAGGGTATGGCCATGTCCATGAATACAGAACTGAAGACTGGGAAACAGTTTGATGTACTCGTGGAAGATAAAAGCCGTATTGTTGTTAAACTGTTCGGAATAGGGGGCTGCATGCATTGCTACTACAGTTTTTTTGATAGAAGGAGAAAGGTGCTCAAGCTCGTTACGAAGAAACGTAAAATCGGGCACAGCTTCTGTATAGTCAAATTCCAAGGCATTGGTGTTAAGACAGATGAAGCGTACATCTCCTGCTGTAAAAGCATAATTCTCTTTCCCGAAAACTAGATTGAACACCTCTTTCCCAGTGGCCAGGCAGTCGTGATTTCCTAAAAGGCATACATAAGGAACTGTCAGACGGTTTAGGATGTCTCTTTGTTTCTCGAATTCCAGTTTCATTCCGAAATCAGAAATATCTCCAGTGTGTATAACAAAATCAATGTCATTGCGTGCATTGATATTCTCTACTGCATCTTCTGTTTCATCGTACCAGCGTTGGGTATCGCTGATGACTGCAAAAGAGATTGTTTCTTTTGCTTGCAGGCTTTGCTCTATTTCCTGGATGTTTTTATCGTTTATTCCGATCTCTCCGTCTATATCTAAATCGTACGGGTGATACTCTATCATGTCGCATCCGGATAGGAAGAAAAGCGTAATCAGAGTATATAGCTGAAATAAATATTTAGTCTGATACATGGTTTATTTGTAATTGGTTTTGGGCAAAAGTAGATATTAAATTTAGAAAGAAGAAGATTATTTACTCTGGAAAAGTGTTCTATTTCACCGTATTTTGGTCAATTTGAAAAATGGTGAAGTCTATTTTGTAAAAACGGAGTGTAATGACAGAAGTGGCAAATGGATTTAGTAAGAGAGATAAGACAAAAAAACAAAATATTCTTTTAATCGTTGTATCTTTGCACACTGTCTAAGTTTTATTGTGGAAAATAATTATGAATAAAGGTAATCTTGTATTTTGTAATCGGGAAGAAGCTGTTTCGCGTATGAACCTGTGGGGGAGCGAACGGCGCAGTTTCTTTTTTCTGATAGATTTCGACGGAGAAAAGTGTTTGGTGGAAGAAACATCGAAACTCTCTTCGGAAGACCTCTTGTTTGTATTTCCCGATGTAGCGAATGTAAAAGACAAAGTCACACCTTTCCCAGATTCATTCGACTGGCAGGCTTTTCCTCAGTCGTTTGAAGAATATGCCAGATCGTTCGATATAGTTTACCGCAATTTATACGGAGGCAATTCTTTTCTGACCAATTTGACCTGTGCGACTCCTGTCCGCACCAACCTGACGCTCCGGCAAGTGTTCGATCATGCACGGGCAAAGTATAAACTTTGGGTAAAAGATTCCTTTACTGTTTTTTCTCCCGAGACCTTTGTCCGCATAAAAGACGGGTTTATATATTCATACCCCATGAAAGGCACTATCGATGCCACTTTGCCTCATGCCCGCGAGCAGTTGCTGGGCGATGAGAAAGAAACCGCCGAGCATGCTACTATTACCGATTTAATTCGCAATGACCTGAGTCAGGTAGCCACAGAAGTTACCGTGACGCGTTATCGCTATCTGGAAAAACTCATTACTCATCGGAGTACGCTGCTTCAGATGAGTTCGGAGATACGCGGCAGACTGCCCGAAGACTATCGCAGTCGTTTGGGCGAACTGTTCTTTTGTATGCTTCCGGCCGGCTCCATTACCGGTGCCCCCAAGAAGAAGACTGTAGAAATTATCCGTGAGGCAGAGACTTATCACCGTGGCTTTTATACCGGTGTGATGGGGTATTTTGATGGCGATAATCTGGATAGTGCAGTCTTGATTCGCTTCTTGGAACAGACAGAACAAGGTATGGTATACAAAAGCGGTGGGGGCATTACTTTTAAGAGTTATGTACGGAGTGAATATGAAGAAATGAAACAGAAAGTATATGTACCGATTTATTGAAACACTCTGTATAGAGAACGGAGAACTGAAAAATGTAGAATACCACAATCGCCGTATGAATGAAACACGGCGTTTCTTTTGGAATGATTCCCCTTTGCTGGATGTGCGGAACTTTGTCAATCCGAAGGGGTATGAAGAGCGTACCCGTTGCAGACTGGTGTATGGCTACGAGATAGAGTCGGTGGAATATTTTCCTTATACAATACGTCCGGTTTCCTCACTGAAACTTATTCAGGATGAAACAATAGACTACCGTTTCAAATGGGCAGACCGTTCGGTACTCGACCGCCTGTTTGCACAACGGGAACAGGCCGACGATGTCCTGATTGTGCGGCACGGATTCCTCACAGATACCTCCATTGCCAATATTGCTTTGTGGAATGGACGGGAATGGCATACTCCTTCTTCCCCTCTGCTGAACGGAACGCACCGGCAACGCCTGCTCAATGAAGGCCTTGTAACAGAATATCCGATAAAAGCCGGTCAGCTGGCAGATTATACCCATATCCGTCTGTTCAATGCAATGATTGAATTTGGAGAATTGGAACTGTCTGTTGAAAATGTTCTAGAGTAATTGTTGCCATAAAATAAAAGGTGAAAGAACAATGGTAATACAACTTCTTGTGAACGTTTGTGTACTGTATCCGACGACGTCGGCTGCATAATCGGCGATGTCGTTTCCGCAGTCAGCGCTGTCGGCTGTATAGCCGGTGCCGTCGGATATACGTCTGGAATTGATTTGCTGAAATATGTCGGCAACAGGGTGAAACAACCCTTATGTGAAGGGTGAGGAGAGGAGTTTCGCCCTATTGTATAAACAGACTTTGCAATAAAATGAAGCCAGTCTCCTTTTTTTCTTAAAAAAGCTATATATTTGCATCGCAAAACAGGAAATTAAGATATTAAAACATAAAGATATGCTTACTATTAAACAAATTACAGAAGATACCGAGAAGGTAATTCGCGGATTGGAGAAGAAGCATTTTGCAAATGCAAAAGAAACCATTGCACAAGTGCTTGAGCTGAATGACAGAAGACGCAATGCGCAAAATCAGTTGGACAGAAACCTGGCAGAAGTAAACTCCATCTCGAAGAGCATCGGTATGCTGATGAAAGAAGGCAAAAAAGAAGAAGCCGAAGCTGCCAAAGCTCGTGTAGCTGAAATCAAGGAAGTAAGCAAAGGTTTGCAGGCAGAAATGGATAAGGCTGCAGAAGATATGCAGAATGTATTGTATACCATTCCTAATGTGCCTTACGACAGTGTACCCGAAGGAACAGGTGCCGAAGACAATGTGGTAGAAAAAATGGGAGGAATGGAAACTGAACTTCCGAAAGATGCTCTGCCTCACTGGGAACTGGCAAAGAAATACGATTTGATAGATTTCGATTTGGGTGTGAAGATTACCGGTGCAGGTTTCCCTGTATATAAAGGTAAAGTTGCTCGCTTGCAGCGTGCGTTGATTAATTTCTTCCTCGATGAGGCTCGTGCTGCTGGTTACGAAGAAATTATGCCTCCTACAGTAGTGAATGCTGCTTCTGGTTACGGCACAGGTCAGTTGCCCGACAAGGAAGGTCAGATGTATCACTGCAATTTGGATGATCTGTATCTTATCCCTACTGCAGAAGTACCTGTAACAAACATCTACCGTGATGTGATTCTGGATGAAAAGCAGTTGCCTATCAAGAATTGTGCCTATACACAGTGCTTCCGTCGTGAAGCAGGTTCTTATGGTAAGGATGTACGTGGTTTGAACCGTTTGCACGAATTCTCTAAAGTAGAGTTGGTTCGTATCGATAAACCGGAACATTCTAAACAGTCTCATCAGGAAATGTTGGATCATGTAGAAGGTTTGCTGAAGAAACTGGAATTGCCGTATCGTATTCTCCGTCTGTGCGGTGGTGATATGAGCTTTACAGCTGCGTTGTGCTTCGACTTCGAAGTATATTCGGAAGCACAGAAACGCTGGTTGGAAGTAAGTTCTGTTTCTAACTTCGATACTTATCAGGCTAACCGCTTGAAATGCCGTTATCGTAATGCTGACAAGAAAACTGAACTTTGTCATACATTGAACGGCTCTGCATTGGCATTGCCTCGTATTGTTGCAGCTCTGCTTGAAAACAACCAGACTCCGGAAGGCATCCGCATACCGAAAGCACTGGTTCCGTACTGCGGCTTTGACATAATTGACTAAGATAGAAATCCTGATATTTTGAAGACAGAATAAGTCCGGTTGTTTCTTTTGGGAAATGCTGATGCATGGCCAGAAGAAACAATCGGATTTTTCTTTTTCTTTTCTGTCCGATTATAATTTTTTTGTTAAAATAATCATGGTTTCATGTACGCTTTTCAAAAGAAATGCTTACTTTTGCAGTGCGTTATAAGGAGGGGTGCAAAAGAGTTTTATATTCTTCCTTTATTTTATGCGAGCGTTTATAAAGTTTATTATAAAACCTTTAAAATTTAACTAAGATGATTAAAGTAGGTATTAACGGTTTCGGTCGTATCGGCCGTTTCGTATTCCGTGCAGCTCAGAAAAGAAACGATATCCAGATCGTAGGTATTAACGACTTGTGCCCGGTTGATTACTTGGCTTACATGTTGAAATATGATACAATGCACGGACAGTTCGACGGTACTATTGAAGCAGACGTTGAAAACAGCAAACTGATTGTTAACGGTAAAGAAATCCGTGTAACTGCTTGCAAAGATCCGAAAGAATTGGCATGGGATGCAGTAGGTGCTGAATACGTAGTAGAATCTACTGGTCTGTTCCTGACTAAAGAAAAAGCTCAGGCTCACATCGAAGCTGGTGCTAAATATGTTGTAATGTCTGCTCCTTCTAAGGACGACACTCCGATGTTCGTTTGCG
>ERZ1027150.829-NODE-829-length-24552-cov-5.737356_pt1 | contig 24552 bp, 19 predicted proteins | sample MGYA00519276_ERZ1027150 | MGnify/ENA primary metagenome ERZ1027150 (study PRJEB26926, sample SAMN06164860) | human gut metagenome | biome: ENVO:00009003; feature: ENVO:2100002; material: ENVO:00002003 | host: Homo sapiens | place: USA | collected 2012 ... | reverse complement strand
CACTCGACTAGTCGTCGGCAGCGTCAGATGTGTATAAGAGACAGATATAATATAGAATGCAAATTTTTTCACGGAGGTACCACAATGAAGGGTACAGTCAAATGGTTCAACGCAGAAAAAGGTTTTGGCTTCATCGCTAACGATGAGGGCGGCGACGATGTTTTCGTACATTTCTCCGCTATCGTTGCAGACGGCTACAGAACTCTCACCGAGGGTCAGAAGGTCACCTTCGAGGTCGAGCCGGATCCCAAGGATTCCAGCAAGCTCAGAGCTGTCAACGTTGTCGGCGAATAATTTTCTCCAGAGTTGACGCGGGCGTCCGTTATGCGGACGCCCGTTTTTTATGTCTGTTTTTTGAAAGAACGGTCGATTTCAGGTTTGGTTGTTTTTTGTATAATGTTGTGATATAATTCGATATAGAACAGACATGCTGCGAAGAGAGGAAATGTTAAAATGCCGGTGCCAAAATATTATCAGTTCTTTCCGTCTATTCTTGACTGCCTTGCAGACGGCAAAGAGCATAATTTAAAAGAAGTCGCGGAATACTGCGCCAATAAATTCAACCTCAGTGACGAGGACAAAAGAGAAGCGTTGCCGAGCGGGCAACCGACATATTTGAACCGTGTCGGATGGGCGAGAACATATTTGAAAAAGGCCGGGTTGATAGATAGGACATCCAGGTCGGTATATGTAATAACGGATTTGGGCGAAGAAGCTGTGAAGAATGGCAGCAGCAATGTCGATCTTGAATATTTGCGCAGATTTGATTCCTTTAATGAGTTTTCAAATCCCAAGAATACTCAGTCGAACAATTGCGTCGACATAAATAAAAAAGAAGAAAGTCCGCAGGAACAGCTTGAGCTTTCAATACGCGAAATCAATTCGTCGCTTTGTGACAGTCTGATGAGCGAGCTGCTGAAAATGAGTCCGTATGATTTTGAAAATTTAATTGTAAGGCTGCTTATAAAAATGGGCTATGGCACACTGAAGCAGAACGAAATGGCAGTTACTCCGAAATCAGGCGATGAAGGTATCGACGGAATAGTGTCGGCGGATAAATTCGGCTTCGATTCGATTTATATACAAGCAAAAAAGTGGCGTTCGGATAGCACGGTCGGCAGACCGGAGATACAGAAATTCTTGGGTGCGCTGGCAGGGCAGGGCGCAACAAAAGGTATTTTTATCACAACGGCGCACTTTTCAAAAGAGGCGATTGCCTTTGCGGAGAAACAGCTCCATCAGAAAATCGTCCTGGTGGATGGAAATCAATTGACAGAGTTGATGATTGAATATAATTTAGGGGTTTCAGTTGTTGAAACTTATGTGGTCAAGAGAGTTGACTATGACTTCTTCAACGATGAACTGTAACAAAACAAGCGTCGGGGCTCAATTGCCCTGACGTTTGTTTTTACTATTATAATAGAAATGCAGATAAATATTATATTTTCCTCTTCAACATATCCTCCGCAATGCTCTTCGCGAGTTCATCCATGTGCGAAAAGTCCATGGCGGATATATATATGCTCTCGAGGTCGTCGTGTATACTCTTTGCGCTCTTGAGCGAGGCTATTGCTTCGCCGATAAACTCGCCGTAGGCTTTTTTGGTGAAGTTCAGCCGCGACATATGCCGGCGCAGCGCGGCGCGGTCGGTGAAGCGCGAGGAGTTTATCTTCACCGCGCCGTCAAACTCCGCGGGATGCAGCCTGTTTGAGGTCACGAAGCCGAGCGACAGGTCGGGGATGAGCAGATGTTCGGGTTCGCCGTCCGGTGAAAGGGGAGACGGGCTCGTGATTATGTCATGACCGCCGGAGAGGGCGTATCCGCGAAGCAGTGACAGCAGGGCTGCGGAGCTCGCGATGTTGTCGTCCTCGATGATATATATGCGCTCGCAGAGCTGTCTTACGGTCTCACCGAAGAAAGTTATCCCGTCCGGAGTGACGGCGGATATCATTCTGTGACTCTCTTCGCCGATGCGCCCGGTCGGCCTGCCGAACTCGCGCGACGCAATGCGCGAAGCCGCGCGCTTGATTTTTGCCGTGTCCGTGCAGCCGAGCGTCAGGCGCAATATATCCTCGCGCAGCAGAGCGGAGGCTTCGAGAAAGCGCCTGCATCTGCGGTGGCACGCGGCGTTTTCATCGGTCAGTGCGATAACCTCATCCGCGCGCGAACGCAGAATATCTTTATCCCAGAACCTGCCTAAATCAACTATCTCCTGCGCGGCGCCCGGATATTTCGGCTCGAGCGTGTGCGGAGAAGTGCCGTCGGCTATCCAGCAGTTGAGCGCGGGCGCATATACGCCGTCGAGCGAAGCGGGGTCGGATGAGCAATATATCAGCTCCGTCTCTATCCCCGCGTCTATCAGGGCGGAGTTTATCCGTTTCATCAGACTCGATTTGCCCGTGCCCGGACCGCCCTTTATTATATATGTATACCCGCCCGAATGAGTCGGACAAAGCTCGCCGAAAAATGAGTGAAACCCCTCGGGCGAGCTGCACCCGAGAAAATAGCTGATGTTACCCATAATACGCCTCCCGAAAAGTCATATTACAGAGTATTCACCGCCCGCTTGTCAGGTTACGGAAAAATATTAACTGTAGTAGTATACAATTTCAGTTCCTTTATAGAGAGCATCTTTGCGGGTCTCATACGTGTTTTCGTCAACGCTTTCGACCGCGTCTCCGCTGCCTGATTTCCAGTCCTTAATGACATTGTTCAAATACAGGTCTGCGCCTCCGCTGACATAATATACGGCGGGATAACCCGATTCGAGGGATCCGGTGGTGTTATAGGCGTGTACGCTGTCTATATGTATAAGCTTGCCATCACAGTAACGGTATTTTCCCGCCGCATCGTATATTCCGCCGTCGTTCGAGTCGATGATGAAATAGTAGTTTTTATCAGTGCCTTGAAGAAGAGTTATGTGATTGGAATATCTTACCGGGCAGGTGGATTGAAATTCATATGCGCAAAAGACCGTAGTTCCCTTTATGTCGAGAATGTACGGAAAGCTGTACTGAAGCTCGCCCCGTTGATAGCTCAGGCAAATGAACAGCTCAAGCCTGCCGTCGCCGTCGAGGTCATAGTAATATTTTCCGCACTTGAAGTTGTTGTAGTCATACTCATATTCGCTCGCAGTTTCGACGCGGCGTGAAACGGAAGTCTGCCACGACTTGGTTTTCAAAAAAGCTTCGTACAGCGCGCGGTCGTCGACTGTGCTCTTGACGGTTCCCGCATTTGCCTTTTGCGTTGTATTGTTTACAGTAGTTTGTGCGTTGCCGACCGAATTGCTTTCGGAAATTTCGCCGACATATTCCGAACTTTGTGCGCTGTCAGGTTCGTCGGCGGGCAGATCGGAGCCGCCGGAGTTACAAGCTGCCATGGCGAGCATTGCACACACGACGCACACCGCTGCAAATATTTTTGCGATTTTTTCGTTCATTGTCATTCTCCTTTCATATGAGCTAAATTATAGCACGCTTTTCTAAAAAATAAATAAGAACGGTATGAAAGGCATATTTTATGGAACGAACGGCAACATTTGCCGAAAATGAACCCGACGGTAAGCGGTTATATTGACAAACGAAGCTAAAAAAGGTAAAATATCACGAGTGATTCAGACGCAGTTGGGCGAGGAGGAATGCCGCCGGGGGCGGATAGAGGCATTGCTCCGAGGTGAAGAAACAAGGAGCGGAGCGAGCGCACCATCGTCCTCGGCAGCTCCATATCATTCGTTTCCGCCTTTGGCGAAAACTCATTCATTGCGCGCCTCGCCCTCTCCCCAAAAAGGCAAGCCTTTTTGGGACCCCTGTATTATGCGACTATGTTTCTGAGGGAAGTGCCGCGGACGGACAGCGGAAAGCTAATAAGCAGGAAGCAAACTAAAATATAAATATAACCGGGTGTGGCGCAGTTGGTAGCGCGGGTGGTTTGGGACCATCAGGCCGCAGGTTCGAACCCTGTCACTCGGACCATATCGAGTGTTCATAACAGATTTGAGTTATGGACACTCGCTTTTTTGTTTTCCGCACAACCGAATATTGCTGTGGGTTATATGCGGTACATGGGACCTGCTATTATTTATTATATCGCTAAGTGGCTTTTGCCGGCCGGATATTTTGGGGGATGAGAGTATGCTTACACTGAGAGAAGAAATTTTAAATCTTCTGGAATCGCCAGAGCTTTCGGAGTATCTGCTGTCAGATCCGGAAAGGCTTTGTGAATTTGACTATGCGAATATTATTGCCGGCGCGCCTATAGGACTTGCTGAGAAGCGGGCGCTGCTTGAAAAGCTGAAAAACAGTGCGGAGTTGCGCAGAGAGCCGGATAAAGTTGCCGATTATATTGCCGCTCTGGATTCCGCAACGGCGGCTCTTGAGAACAGCGGCAACGAAACCGTGCTGTCCGTTGTGCTGCGCAGATGCGGCGTTGACAGCTTTGTTGACGGCGCTTATTATGCGGCATCTGCGGAGTCTGCGCGAAGGGCAATCCGCGAATATGTTTCGGAGTGCAGTGACTGCGATTGGGGTCATATGTACTGGGAGATGAAGCTGTATCGGCGGTCGGATGCATCGGAGAGCGGCGGATTTATGCGGACGGAGTATATTTATATCGCCGAGCCGAATGGGGAGATTCAGTATTTTCTGCACAATTACGGCCGTCGCGGAAAAACTAAATATTATACTCGGGCGGAGGAGGCGTTCGGGGAGAGATCGGCGGATCTGAATCTGCCGGTGCCGTATCGCCCGGGAGATATTTTGAAAATCGACTGTTCGCCGTATACGGACGGCGTGCATTATTGCATATTGACCGAGGTTGGCGACGACTGCTGCGGCGTTCGGTGCATGTATCCGGTTTTTGACGGGCGCATCGGTCATGGTGCGTTGAAGCACGGTAATTATATTTCCGAGAGTGCCTGTGGCATAAAGCAGTATCTCTCGCCGCTGTATCGGGCAAGGATATGCGTTGAAGAGCTCCCCGAAAGCTGCCGATTTATGAAATCTCTTCGCGTGAAGCTCCGCAGCGATCCCGACTTCGGAAAAGCTATATCTCAGGTCGGTTCATATCTGAAGTTCCGGCAGTCGTGAAAATTTAATGCGGTTTCGCGCTTGCGTTATTTCTTCGTGACATCTGATATCCGATGTGACAAAAATGGGACATCCTCCGTGCTATGATGAGCCTCGGGAGGCGACAAAAAATGGACGATAAAGCAATCCGCGGCATTTTGATAGAGTGGCTGCAGGCGAACTATCCGGAAGGGCGTATTTATCAGGAGAAAAGCATCGGCGAATCGGTCTGTGATGTGATGCTGGTCAGCGATTGCTTGACCGGATTTGAAATCAAGAGCGACCGCGACAGCTATCGCAGGCTGCCGCGCCAGGTGGAGTATTATCAGCAGTATTTCGACTACAACTATCTCGTGGTGGGCGAGAGGCACGGCGCCTCCGCGGGCGCGAAGATTCCCGATAACTGGGGGATTATTGTTGTCTGCGAGGATGGGATAAATCTCAAACGCAAGCCGAAACACGGCTCACCCAAGCTTGAAAAACAGCTTCGTATACTGTGGAAGGCCGAGCTTAACAACATACTCAGCAGATTGAATGTGCCCCTGATGACTTACAAGAGCAAGGACTATATAGTGCGCTACCTTGCCGAAACGCAGGAGAGCAAAGAGCTGCAGGAAAAAATCCATGAGGGCGTGGTGTATGAGCTGCTCCACAGAGATTATGACACTTTGGGTATAGGCGACCCTACGGAAAGCGGCGAAGCAAAAGATAGCAGCATCTACTGCGAAATGCCGGTGTCGGAGATGATAGACACTCTCTCGGAGCAGGATCTGCAGCAGTTCACCCTCGACCATTGGATTGAGCTCTATGCAAAGGCGAGAAAGCTGAAAGAGGCAAAGGTCTACAAATACAAAAAGCCGGGGAGAGAAAGAGTAAGCTCGGTTGAACATACTATTAAATATAAAGATATAGAAGCGACCCCCGGAGTCCCGTGGATGGACAGGAGAATAATCAACGAGTTTATTTTTTATCTGATAAACGGGTATGAAATCTGGGAGTCCAAAGGAAGGCAGAATTACAATCTTGTCAACTATGAACCGAATACGGGCTATTGGTTCATCCCGGATAAGGGGTATTACAGCGGCCTCTCGAGGATTGATTTTGAATACGGGATACCGCAGTACAATGCGCTGTATATTTTTGAGTCGATGCTCAACATGCGCGAGATTCGCCGCGATACAAAGAAAGAGACGGTTCTGATTCTCGAAAAGCGGGACAAGATTCTCGAATTGTTCAGAAAATGGCTTTGGGAAGACGAGGACAGGCGCTGGGATGTTGAGGAGAGCTACAACAAAATATTCGGCGGACTCTGCGTAAAGCACTATGACGGCGCCAATCTGTCGTTCCCGCAGATGAGCGAAGAAATCAAACTCTATCCGTATCAAAAGGACGCCGTTCAGAGAATAATCAACGAGAAAAACACGCTGCTCGCATTCGATGTCGGCGCGGGAAAGACATATATCATGATTGCCGCGGCGATGAAGATGCGGCAGATGGGGCTGTCCAGAAAGAATATGTTCGTCGTGCCGAACAACATTGTCGGACAGTGGGAGCTGATTTTTCAGACAATGTATCCCAAGGCGAAGCTGCTGTCCGTGAATCCCGGCACATTTCAGCCGGATGTGCGCCAAAAGGTCTTAAATCAAATTGTAAACGGGGACTATGACGGAATCATCATAGCGTACAGCTGCTTTGAAATGATACCGCTTTCGTCCGAATGCGTCCTGACTCAGATGGAGGATGATCTGTCAAAGCTCGAGGATATGATGGCGCTCCTGCGCCAGGCCGTTGGGTTGGGAAAGGAGCTGAACAGGGTTGAGGAGGGAATACGCAAAACCGCACATCAGCTTATCATGTCGATGCAGAGTACAAGAACCGAGGTCACATTCGACAAATTGGAGATAAACACCCTCTTTGTCGATGAGGCTCATAATTTCAAGAACATTCCGATCGACTCGAGGCAGAAAAATATAGCGGGAATAAATCTCAGGGGCTCGCAGAAGTGCCTGCATATGCAGCGAAAAGTGCGCTGCGTTCAGGAGCAGAACAACGGGGGCGGCGTAGTTTTTGCAACCGGCACGCCGCTGTGCAACTCCATCTCCGACGCCTATGCCATGCAGATGTATCTTCAGCCGGATGTCATGAGAAGAGCCCATCTGGATGTGTTCGACAATTGGGTCAAGTCATTCGCCCAGCCTGAATATGTGTGCGAAATCGATGTGGATACTTCGAATTTCAGGATAGTCAAGCGATTTGCGCGCTTTTTCAATCTCCCGGAGCTTTCCAGGCTGTTTGCAAATATCGCGTGCTTTTATGCCGTGAACGGCAGCGGAGATCTGCCGGAATTCAACGGCTATGATGACATTTTACTTGAGAAAAGCCCGCAGCTTCAGGAATATATGAATAAGCTCTGTGAGCGCACGGAAGAAATACGCAAGAAGAAGATAGACAAGGGCTATGACAACATGCTGAAGGTCAGCACGGACGGGAGAAAGGCGGCGCTTGATCTGCGTCTGGTCGGCTGCGACGAACTGCCGGAGAGCCGCTATAGAAAGACGGATGTATGTGCCGAGCAGGTGATGAAAATATATGAGGAATATCCCGGCTGCGCACAGATAATTTTCTGTGATTACTCCACGCCGAAAACCGGACAGTTCAATGTCTACTCCGAAATGAAGAGCCTTCTTGTGGAAAGAGGCCTGCCGCAGGAGGAGATAGCTTTCGTCCACAGCTACACATCGGAGGCGACGAGAGTCGCGCTCTATGAAAAGGTCAACAGAGGAATCGTCCGCGTGCTTATTGGCTCGACATTCAAGCTTGGCATAGGCGCAAATGTGCAGACAAAATTGAAGGCGGTGCATCATCTGGATGCCCCGTGGCGTCCTGCGGATATGGTTCAGCGCGAGGGCAGAATCATGCGCAAAGGAAACCTGAACGAAGAGATACGGATTTTTCGCTATATCACAAAGGGCAGCTTCGATTCATATTCGTGGCAGATTCTGGAGACGAAGCAGAGATTTATCTCGCAGTTCCTGAGCGGGTCAACTTATCAGCGCTCGGCGTCCGATCTCGAAGAAAATGTGCTGACATATGCTCAGGTAAAAGCTCTGTCCATTTCCGAGCCCCTTATGAAGACGCTCGCCGAGAAGCAGAACGAGCTGCGGCACACGGAGATTCTGTCCTCCGCTTTTGAAAAAAGCATTAACGATGCGAACAGGTCGGTTGAAGAGAAGAAGAAAATGCTTGCCGATTTTGATGTCCGTCTGCGCAATACGATTAAAAACGAGGAATATCTGCTTGGGTTTTCCCGCGAGCAATACAAGCAGGAGGTCGGTAAGATAAAAGATTTCCTCTCCGAGAGCGTGATTCGCAAAGAAGAGCCGATGCCCGACGATCTATTTGTAATGGATTTTGCAATATCCGTGCCGGAAAATCAGGATGAAAAGAAGCCGTATCTTTCGCTCAAACGCCTTGATACTGTATACCGCTTGGAGGTCGGTCAATCCGTCTCGGGAAATGCGCGGCGTCTGTATAATTTCTTTGATTCGTTCTCAAAGCAAAAAGAGCAAATTGAAGACAGCCAGAAAAAGCTGAGAGCTTCAATCAAAGAACTGGAGGCAATCGCGGATCAGAAAAATCCGTACCCGGAGCAGATTGCTGCGCTGAGAAACGAAGTCAGCGACTTGGAGCAGGGAATAGCAAAAAAGGCATCGGATTAATTGTTCCGTCGACAACATCCTGCGCTTTATTGCCAAAATCTAATCTCTGTTGTATAATTACTGTACTGTCCGGGCGGAGGTGAAATATATGTCAAGGCATTCGAAAAATTATGTGGCTACACGAGCGGCGACAAGACTTGTTATGGATGCGGCGCAAAGCGAAAAAGCCAGGGCCGGGCGTGTGACGATGCCGAAAGTCTTTTTGTTATCGGGATTATCGGTTTTGTTCTTTTGGCGACGGCTACATTCCTTTGCGGCAGGATTCCCCATATGATTGGCATTGCTGCCGGCTTTGCTATACTCGCATTGCCGGATTTGGCGCTTATTATTGCATATTTCAATCAGCGCATATATTATACAGACGAAATGTTTGTCCATAAAAATTTTTGGGGCATCAAGCGACTGTACAGATATGAGGATATCACCGGTATACGCATAGACGGAGATGTCAACTTGTTTTTGGGAAAGCGGAAAGTCCGCATTTATGACAGGGCAGTCGGAAAGAATTTGTCCGCTGTGCGGGAGAGGGATACCATCGCGTATATGATAAAGGTATTCCGCTGGTGCCGAGAAAAAAGAACGATATATTCAACGGCAACATAAAAAATCCCGGTGAAGCCATAGCCGTCGGCATCATACTCATTGGCGGTATGGCACTGATCTACTGGATTTATTTGTATGGCATGTGGGCATTGACTGCAAAAACGCAAGATGAACTTACAGTCTCTACGGTCGCTTTTAATCACTGCGAAATACAGGACGACGCAATTCGGCTGTATGGCGACGGTGAGAAGTGCTATATAATACCGAAATACAAAAGGATAATGCCGGATGCCGACGAGTTCCTTGATGAATATCAAAACGGAGGCACGCTGATACTCGGATATGCCAAAGTCTATGCTAATGAAGACGTATATGTATATACTGCCGAGAGCAATGACGGCAGAATGTTTGTTACATTCGAGAAATCAGACGCGCTGCAGAAGGAAAGGTTCATACAACGGTGGAAAGTAATGCCTAAGCCGATTACGACTTTAATGATTTTCCCTCCTATAGTAATGCTTCTGTTTGTGGCGGCAGGATTCTATGTCGGTCGGCATGTTGAAAAGTTCAGCCCAAAGACGGTGCATATCTTTTACCAAAACAGCAATATTAATTGGCCAAACTCAAAGAAAAAGCCAAGCGCGAAAAAGAGGAAAAAACGAAAATAACTTCATAGGTTCTCCACACATCACGAACAAAACTCCAATAACAAACCCCGCTGTGCCGAAAAATGCATAGCGGGATATATTTTTATATCGTGGATTTATCTTAACGGACACGCTGTGAGCTTCACCCAATCCACTTCGCAACCGCATCCGCCGTCAGATTTATCTGACGGGCGTTGTCTATCGTTGGGGTGCCGTCGCCGTCCTGGCTGCCGTAAACGCCGAAATACGCGTGGCATCCGCCGTCGATTATATATTCGGTAAGCTCAGGGAGGTTGCTGCGGTACTGCTCGTATTTTTCGCGGTTGAGCACTCCGTCATTGCTGCCGTAAATTGACAACGTCTTTATATTTTCGTTCGAAAGGTCGGCGGTTGAATATGCGGCGAGGAGCAGCAGACCTTTAAAATCGCTAGGATGTTTTTCAAGATACGCCGCCGCCATCGAGCCGCCGAGGGAGTGGCCGCCTATGTACCAGTCGGTAATTTCCGGAAACATCTCCCGTATGCCGTCTGCGGCGTTGACATCGAATACCGCGAGGTTAAACGGCATCCTGACGAGCACACAAAGTATGCCCTTTTGGGCGAGCGACTCCATGAGCGGCAGATATGCAGTGTATTCGACTTTTCCGCCGGGATAGAATATCAGTCCCTTTGTCGCATTTTCGCTCTTGCAGACTATATTTCCGTTGTCGAGTTTGATTGTCTCGGTCAGGGAACTGCCGTCCTGAAGCCCGAATGATTCACCTGCGGGCGTTATCGCGTGATAGTAGTCGCCGAGATAGACGGCGCACGCGCCGAAAAGCAGCGCAATGACCGCGACTATCGAAACGATGCATATTATTATCTTCCGCTTTTTGCTGCCTGCCTTTGCCATGATAATACCTCCCTGTTTCTATATGATTAATAAATCGGGAACATTTTGCGCAGCCAGTATTTCATCATTAGCTAAGGACCCTTCAATCAGCTCCCAGTGGTTGCTTACATTGTCGCAATGGTATAAAAGTTTAGAGTATTCATTGTTTCGCTTTGCTGTAGCCTTGACAACACTATATCCATATCTTGGTAAAAGCTGGCTTACAGAGACGAACGAATTTCTCATCGCTTGCGAAATTTCACAAATTGGACTAAAATCATCAAAACGACTACTGCGGCAAATACAATAACAGCAAAAAATGCAACAATTGTTTTTGTCATCTGAGTATTGTTTACATCATAAAGGATTGTTTGATTCCCTTGACTATCCACAGTTATAAGTTGCGAATAAGATGATGCCAAAAAGTTAAACATTCCCATGTCGTTTTTGACATAATAAGAAGCCTGCCCAATATTTACAGATTTCCTTTTTGCTATTTGATTCCATAGGGAATTGTTTTTTACACTGCTATCATCAGTTTTAACCATATTAATTAACTGCCCGTCTTGCGAAAATTCAATAACTATGGAACCTCTGACCAACATTAGCAGAATATTGCCATCATTCCATTGAACATAAAATGAACCGTCATTATCAAATTCAAATAATGTCAACACATTATTTGAATTTGATATAGCAATCTTATTTTCTTTAAAGCCCAAAAGTATTATGCCGTCTTTAGAAACATCAAAAGAAACAATAGGCAATTCGATGCTGTCTAAGGATTTCAAATCAGAAGATTTCCTTAAATTAATATTTTGCCATATTTGGTTAACTTCATTCTCTGATAAGTCAGTCGTTTCGAATTCATAATTTGTCGTTGCATACACATTCAGTCCTCCGAACAGTAGAAATAGAGATATGACACACACTGTAACAAAACACTTTCGCATAAATTACACCTACCATTCCATCATCTTGACATAAATATTTTTAGATAAGAAATAGATTCTATTTCATTCATGATAAATACTTCCCTAAATTAATAATATCACATTTGGTGTACAATAAACTGTATTTAGCATTGTTTGAGTAATAGACGTTTAAATTTAGTTTAGCACATTTAAAAAAGTATAGCAATGTTTTTATTATCTGTTGCAGTTTTTTTCGTCCTCGGTTATGATATTAGCGTAAAGGAGTGCTGTTATGTTTTCGGGAAAATTTATCTGTGCAGGCTATGATTATACAACCTATACATCCCATGTCCCCGCGCCATATTTCAGAAAGACTTTTGAGATAGACGGCGAAGTCAAAAAGAGTGTTATTACTCTGACGGGACTCGGATTTTATGAGTTCTATGTCAACGGGCAGAGGCTGACAAAAGGCATTTTGGCCCCGTATATCTCGAACCCCGACGATCTCGTCTATTACGACGAATATGACATAACCGAGTGCCTCGTGCCGGGCAAAAATGTTCTCGGCATAATGCTCGGCAACGGAATGCAGAACGCGCCGGGCGGGCAGATCTGGGACTTTGATATCGCCGCCTTCAGGGGCGCGCCGCGCACGGCTTTCTGCGTCTCGACGGAATATATTGACGGCGGAATTGATATTTTCGAGGCTGACAGTTCAGTCAAAACTGCGTCCTCCCCGGTCATTTTCGATGACCTGCGCTGCGGCTGCTACTACGACGCGCGCCTTGAAATTCCCGGCTGGTCAGAGCCGGACTTTGACGACAGCGCGTGGAAAAACGCACTGCCTGCGGAGACTCCGCGCGGCGAAAAGCGCCTGTGCGAGGCGGAGCCGATAGCGCCCGTGCGCGAGATAAAGCCGGTTCTGATAAGAAAATGCAGGCTCAAGGAATACATAACCCGCGGCGACGTTGTCAAAGAGGCGAAAAAAATCGCGAGCGACGAGCGCGACGGATTTTTATACGACTTCGGCGTGAACTCGGCGGGCACCGTAAAGCTCAGAATAAGCGGCGAACGCGGGCGGCAAATCGATCTGCAGTTCGGCGAATATTTTGCGCCCGACGGCGAGCCGGACACGAGCAACATCTGCTTCTATCCCGCCGGATATTCCCAGCGCGATGTGTACATACTTAAAGGCGAGGGCGAAGAAATTTTTGAGCCCGTGTTCACCTATCACGGATTCAGATACTGCGTCGTGCTCGGTATAACCGAGCAGGAGGCGACCGCCGATCTTCTGACTTTTGTTGTGCAGAACTCGGCTCTGCGCGAGATCGGCTCGTTCGTCTGCTCCGACGATATGACAAATAAACTTCAGGCGATGACAAGAAACTCCGATCTCTCGAATTTCTATTATTTCCCAACAGACTGCCCGCACCGCGAGAAAAACGGCTGGACGGGCGACGCCGCTCTCTCCGCCGAGCACATATTGATGAATCTCGATGCAGTCAACAGCTACCGCGAGTGGCTGCGCAATATCCGCGCCGCTCAGCGTGCGGACGGTGCGCTGCCCGGCATTGTGCCGACGGGCGGCTGGGGCTTTGAATGGGGCAACGGCCCCGCGTGGGACGCTGCGCTGACATACATTCCCTATTTCTGCTATGTCCTGCGCGGCGACAGAAAGATAATCGAAGAGAACGCGACGGCGATATTCCGCTATTGCGAGTATATCTCGCGCCGCCGCGACGAGCGCGGGCTTGTAGCGATTGGGCTCGGAGACTGGTGCCCGGTGACGAGGGTCAAATCGCCGCTCGAATTTACGGACAGCGTGACATGCATAAGTATTCTCAAGAAAGCCGCCGATATTTTCTCGCAGCTCGGACTCTCGCTCGAACGCGAGTTCTGCGAAAAGCTATATAATGAGATAAGAGACGCGGTCAGACGGCATCTGATAGACTTCGGTACTATGACCGCGATAGGCTCCTGCCAGACCTCGCAGGCGATGGCGATATATTACGATGTGTTCAATCCCGGCGAAAAGCCCGAGGCGTTCAAACGCCTTCTTGAGATAATCAAACGGCGCGATGACCATGTCGACGCGGGCATACTCGGTATGCGCGTTCTGTTCAGGGTGCTTTCTGATTTCGGCGAAGCCGACCTGGCTTTTAAAATGATAACCCGCCCGGACTATCCGTCCTACGGCAACTTCGTTGAGCGCGGGCTTACGGCTCTGCCCGAGGATTTTTTGCGCGAGGAGGACAGACCCAATTCGCTCAATCATCATATGTTCGGCGATATTTCCGCGTGGTTCATTGAATATATCGGCGGCATCCGCGTCAATCCTTTCCTTGCTGATCCGTCGGAAGTTGAGATATCGCCCGTATTTATTGAAAAGCTCGACAGTGCCGAGGCTTCGTATGAGACTGTCGGCGGCAAGGTGAGTGTCAAGTGGCGCAGAACGCTCGAGGGTATAGCACTCGATATCTCCGCGGACAGCGGGGTTCACGGCCGTGTAAGACTGCCCGACGGCTACGCGTTCGCAGACGAGCGCGGCAGCCTCGAAGAGCTTCACAGCGGGAATTTTGAAATAATCAGAGAGTGAAAACAGGAGGAAAAATGAAAGAGAAAATACTTTTCGTCAATTCGTGTGTGCGCGGGGATAACGAGTCGCGCACTTTGGCGCTCGCCAAAACCGCACTCAGCCGCCTTGACGGCAATATTGAAGAGATACGCCTTGCCGACGCGAATTTGAAGCCGCTCGACGCGGCGGGACTCGCGAAGCGCGCCGAAAGCGCGGAAAAGAACGACTTTTCCGACCCGGTCTATGACTGCGCGAAGCAGTTCGCCGCCTGCGATACTGTCGTTATCGCTGCGCCGTTCTGGGACTACAGTTTCCCGGCGTTTCTAAAAATCTATATCGAATCCCTGTGTGTCGGCGGGCTGACTTTTCTCTACGGCAGCGACGGTGTCCCGATAAGCTATTGCAGGGCGAAAAAGCTGATTTATATCACCACTTCGGGCGGATATATCGGCGGCACGGACTTTGGCTTTGAATATATAAAGACGGTCACGAAGTCGTTCTTCGGTATTGAGAACTTCAGCTTTTTCAGTGCCGAGGGGCTCGATATCCTCGGCAATGATCCGGCTGCGATACTGAAAGCGGCGCAGGAGAAGATAGAGCGCGAGCTCTGATACAACTCAAAATTCCAAGCCCCCGGTGTTTTTCTTCGCCGGGGGTTGCTCTTTTATGAATAGCTGTTTTATTTTTGAACAAAAATCAGTATATGAAAAATATTTTTCATAGAGACTATATAATTCCAATAAGCGATTAAAGATAATTTATTTTGCAGTAGAATTATTTTGGAATACCTTTGGCATATATTTATGTCAGACCGATACTTATTACGAAGCGAAAAGGGGATCGCAATGAAGAAGGTAACGGCAGTTTTATTAGTCCTGTTGACGGCGCTCGCGGTTTTTGCCGCCTGCTCCAAAAACTCAGTCCACACGGTGACATTCGACAGCTCGGGCGGAACGCAGATAAAGACCCAGCATATCCGCGACGGCGAGAGCGCCAAAAAGCCGTGGGATCCGCACAAAGAGGGCTTCACCTTCATCGAGTGGCAGTATAACGGCGCGGCGTTCGATTTCAACACCGCGATAACGGGGGACATTACCCTTGTCGCATCCTACAGCATCGACGAGGGCACGGATATAGTTCTGCTAGTGCTCTGCTACGGCGACGGCAGGGAGAACGAAATAATCGAGATAAAGCGCGGCGAAGCGGCGTTTGCGCCGCCGACTCCCGAGCGCGAGGGATATAAATTCGAGGGCTGGTTCAACGACGACACCGAGTTCGATTTCTCAACGCCCATAAACGACGATTTGAACCTCACCGCGAAATGGAAAGCGACGGGAAAAACCGAGAGCGGGTCCGAAAATCAGCCCGCGGCGGCGGAGGAATCCGCGCAGAAATATTCCAATACCGCGGCGAAATATTCCGGCAGATGGTATCTCGACGGCTATTCCGATATATTTGTCGATGTGTCGAACTCCGCGAGCGGAATGAATCTGCGCTCGTATAACTTCTCTCTGCCCTCGTCTTCGGGGAGCGTCGCGGCGTATACTCTCTATCCCTCGAAGTCGCTTTCGTCCTCGGGCGGCAGCTGGGGCAACTCAATTTCCGTGCCGTTCGCCTCGTGGGAGAGCTCGCTGAGCGCAAATAAGATAATTCTTGGCAGCAGCTGCTTCTATATCAATAACAAGAAATTCGTGAAATCTCCCGGTACTAAAGACAGATACACCGGCACCTGCTACAGAGAGGTGCGCGGAGTGTGGTATCTGTTCAACAATCCCGACTCTACAATTGAAATATACACCGCGCAGAAGGGCGGCGACGAGACGGGCGACCGCTTCGGCATAAAGGCGACGAATTTCGACATCGCAACTCTCAGCACCTATACGAAGTCATCGACCGGCGGCGGATATGCGGACAGAAAGAGCGACTGGGACAGCTACGGAATATCCGTCAGCAACGGCGTTCTGACGATAAAGAACAAGAACGGCACAAGGACATTTTACAGCAAGAAAAAATACCAGAGCGTGACGGGCGTCAGGCTCAGCGCGACGGAGGCTAAACTCAGAGTCGGTCAGACGAAAGTGCTCACCGCCACTGTTATCCCCGCCGACGCATATGACAAGGACTACACCTGGTCGAGCGACGATCCGTCGATAGCGGAGGTCGCAGGCGGCATAGTCGTGGCGAAAAAAGAGGGCACGACAAATATCAGAGTTACCACAAAGGACGGCAACCGCGTGGCGGTCTGCAAGGTGACGGTATACATCGACCATGTCACGGGCGTTACCCTGAACTCGTCCTCGCTCAGCCTGACGGTCGGCGATTCGAGGCAGCTCCGGGCGACCGTCGCTCCGCGTAACGCGGCAAATCAGAAAGTCACATGGTCGAGCAGCAATAGCAATGTAGCGTCTGTCTCAAGCTCCGGGCGCGTCACAGCAAAAGCGAAGGGTACTGCTGTGATAACCGTAAAGACTGAGGACGGAAACAAGACCGCTTCATGCACCGTGACCGTCAAAAACCCGACCCTCGCGGCCGTTGCGGCGGCGCAGGTGTCGAACAACGGCACTGCCGCGCCGCAGATACACGCATCGGCGCTCGTCTCCGGAGGAACCGGAAAATATACTTCTTATAAAATAAAGATATTTTTGAACGGCGCACTCGTGGCGGAAAAATCGGAAAAAAGCATGTCATATACCCCGAAGGTCAGCGGAATGTACACCGTGGAAGTCACCGTCACCGACTCCGACGGGGAAACGGCGAGCGGAAAGATGCTAATTAATGTGTCAGTAGTTGAGCCTACCGAGAAACCTACCGAGAGGCAGACGGAGAAGCCTACGGAGAAGCCTACGGAAAAGCCCACGGAGAAACCGACAGAGAAACCGTCCGACGAGCCGATAAATCCGATCCCGTCGGAGCCGGTAGATCCCGTGACCGAGCCGGCAACGGAAGCACCGCTCGCTCCCGAGCCCGCACTGGACTGAATATAAAACGCAAATAAAAAAGACTGTCGCAGATATTATTCTGCGGCAGTCTTTTGCTGTTTAAAGTTGCTGTAATAAGGTGAATTTAAAGATAAATGGCTTTTGATTTATGCTGGTACTGCCGCCGTTTTACGCCTGATAAGTCTCCATGAAGCTGTTGACGTCGCTCTCGCATGAGCGCATGGCGAGTATCGTCTGTCCGAAGAGCTTTTCAAGCTCCCAGCCGAGTCTCTCCGCGCCCGTGCGGATAACATCGCGCGAGCAGCCTGCGGCGAACTTTTTATCTTTGAACTTCTTCTTGAGGCTCGAGACCTCCATGTCCATCACGCTCTTGGACGGGCGCATCAGCGCCGCCGACCAGATGAGCCCTGTCAGCTCGTCCGCCGCGAAGAGCACCTTTTCCATCGCGTGAACAGGCTCGACATCGACGCAGAAGCCGTAGCCGTGGGAGCAAATTGAATATATCATGTCGTCGCCGACTCCGCCCGCCTTGAGCAGCTCGGGAGCCTTCTTGCAGTGCTCCTCCGGATAGAGCTCGAAGTCGATGTCGTGCAGCAGACCGACTATGCCCCAATATTCCTCCTCGTCCGCATAGCCGAGCTCCTTCGCGTACCAGCGCATAACGCCCTCGACAGTTAGCGCGTGGCGAATGTGAAACGGGTCTTTGTTGTATTTTTTCAGAAGCTCGAACGCTTCGTCCCTCGTGATCTTGCTCTCTCTCATTTTTGTCGTCTCCTTGCATTTTGCGCATTATTGCGCGAGTTTTCACAATTATACCACTTGCTTGGTAGGCTTTCAACTATATGCGCGGCTTTATGTCGAGATTGACAAGCGCGCTCTGATTTATCGAAAACAGCAGATCAACAAGCTCATTTTCGTCAATGCAGTAGTCCGAGCGTATCCATTGGATAATAACGCCCGTGCTGCCGTTGAGAATATATGAGTAGATATATTGCTCCTGCTCCTTCGGAAAAACGATGTTCAGGTTCTCAATAAACTGAATTATCGACTGCTGCATGAATTTTGAACGGAACGCGGGGTCAACCGAGTCGACAAGCAGCGTGCGGAACGGCTTGTCGTTTTCTTTGATATACATTAGAAATGAAAGCAGATATCTGTGCGCGCCGAGGTCGTTTTCCGCGCCTATTTTCTTTAAGTGATCCTGAGTCGCGTCGAGCAGCTCGTTTTCGACCTCTTCGAGCAGCTCTTTCGGCTCGGAGTAGTGCGCATAAAAGGTCGAGCGGTTGAGGTCGGCGCGCTCGCACAGCTCTCTTACTGATATTTTTGTTACCGAGCCTTTCTCGCCCAGAAGATCCATCAGCGCGTTTTTTAGCAATATTTTTGAGAGTCTCGTGCGCTGGTTATTTTTTGTGTTCATATTATCCCGCCACTTTCAGATGATTTTGTCGGTTTCATAGCAGCGATTAACAAAACTGATGATTGTTAATCCGACACGATGTAGATATAATAAGAGTGTAATATAAACAGTCCGATCTGTCAAGCGGGTCGGAAAGCTAAGGAGAGACAAAAATGAAGAACAGACTGCTCGAAAAGCGGGCGCTTGATTCGCGCCTGACCTCGCCCGATGTTACGGCGAAGGAGAAGTGGCTGGGCTATCTGCTCGGCCCGTCCGGCGCGCTGCTTTTAAACGCCGTGCTCGCGACCTACCTCAATGTCTATTATACCGATGTCCTAAACCTCACCACCGTGTGGGGCGGCGCGTTCCTAGCGGTGTTCCCGATAGTGTCGAAAATAATCGACGCTGTGACGAATATAGTCATGGGCTATATCATCGACCGCACGCACACAAAGCAGGGCAAGGCGCGCCCTTGGCTGCTGCTCTCCGCGCCGCTTGTCGCCGTGACCGGCATATTGCTCTTCACAGTCCCCTTGGGTAACCGGACGGTGCAGGTGATATGGGTCATGCTCTCGTATAATCTGTTTTATTCGTTCGCTTATACAATTTATAACATGAGCCACAATCTTATGGTTCCGCTCTCAACAAGAAATACAGAGCAGCGCGGCTCGCTCTCGGTTTTCAATCAGATATCGACTATCATGATGAGCGGCATAATTGTCGCGCTCATTTTCCCCATGCTCATAATGCCGCAGCTCGGCGTTGACAAATCAAAGTGGATAGTTACGATGAGTATTCTTTCGTGCATCGCGCTGCCGCTGACGCTTATGGAGTATTATTTCACCAAGGAGCGCATCACCCTCGAAGGCGGCGAGCAGAAAAAAGAGAGCGTCGCAATGGTAACTCAGCTCAAGGCGGTTTTCAGCGACAAATATATGATAATAATTTTCATATATTTTCTCATTTTCACCGTCGGCTCGACTATCAAAAACATCTCGCTCGTTTATTTCTCGAACTATGTCCTCGGTACATATAACGACGGCAAGACCCAAACCATGCTCTCCGTTATCGGCGGAATCCCGATGGGCATCGGCATTTTTGCCGTCTGGCCGCTCGCGAAGAAGTTTGGTAAACGCAATTTAACGGCAATCGGCTTTATTTTCTATGCTGTCGGCTCGGCTATATGCTGGCTCGCGCCGACGAATATGGTGATAGTCCTCATCGGTCAGTTTATAAAGAACATCGGCGGTCTGCCGTGCTCCTATGTGTTCATGGCGCTGTTCGCGGATGTGCTCGACCATGTCGAGTGGAAGAACGGCTTCAGGTGCGACGGCATCGCGATGTCTATATATAACACAATCGCCGTCGCGAGCGTCGGAATTTGCACCGGCATATTCAACCTCATCCTCTCGAAATCCGGCTATGTAGCGCCCTATCTCGACGCGGCGGGCAAGCTCATCGCCGTGCAGTCGGAGAGCGTCAAGAGCGCGATAACATTTACTTTCGTAGGGCTTGAGACGATAACCGGCATAGTCCTTGCGATACTTCTGCTGTTTTTGAATGTCGAAAAGAATATCGCCAAGGAGCAGGAGGAGATAAAGCAGAGAAACGGGGAGACGACAGAATAAAATGAAGAAGAAACTTCTGATAATCATTCCGATTGCAGCCGCCGTCATTGCTGCGTGGCTCGCGTTCTGCGGCTATCAGTGGAGCTGGGGACCGTTTGTGAAGCTCCACGATGTAAAAACCGCTTCGCTCGAGGGCAACGGCGAAAAGTATTCGCTTGATAATACACCCGAAAATGCCGATAACCCGATAAAAGGCAAGACCGTTATATTCCTCGGCTCTTCCGTGACCTACGGCTCGGCATCCGGCGGGGTTTCGTTTGCCGATTATATTGAAAAGCGCGACGGCTGCGAGATGATAAAAAGCGCAGTCTCCGGCACGACCCTCGTTGAATCCGGCATTGATTCATATGTGTCGCGTCTCAAAAAGCTCGATGCGGAAAAAGCCGATCTTTTAGTCTGCCAGCTTTCGACCAACGACGCGTCTCAGAAGAAAGAGCTCGGAAAAATAATAGAGTCGAAAAATCTCAATGACTTCGACACAAAGACCGTAGCCGGGGCGATAGAATACATAATCTGCTATGCAAAAGAAAAATGGAATTGCTCCGTAATATTTTATACAAGTCCGCGCTACGGCAGCGAGCGCTATCAGTCCATGGTCGATACTTTAAAAGCGGCGCAGGAGAAATGGGGCATATCCGTTATCGATATGTGGAACGACGATAATTTGAACGCCGCCTTGAGTGCCGATATGAATTTGTATATGGCGGATAAGATACACCCGACAAAGGCGGGGTATCGTGAAATCTGGACTCCGTTTATGGAGCGGGAAATCTTTGCAGTTATGAGCGCGAAAGAGGTGAAAGAATGAAAGCCGTAAAGCTTAAAACAGAGTATCTCAAAAATCCGCTGGGGATAGATATTAAAAATCCGCGCTTCATGTGGAACTGCGAGGGCGGAAAGGCGCAGAGCGCGTATAGACTAATCGCTTCCGACACGCGCGGCAATATTCTATGGGACAGCGGCAAGGTCGAATCTTCACAGATGAGTTTTATTCCGTATCCGCTTGACACTCCGTCGCGCCTGAGAGTGAACTGGAAAGTGAAGCTCTGGGACGAAAACGGGCTTGAGGGCGATTGGAGCGAGCCGGCATTCTTTGAGATCGGGCTCAGAAACGCCTCGGATTGGAGCGCGAAGTGGATAACAGGAAACTATAATGTAAACAGAAAACAGCGTTACCCGGTCGACTGCTTCAAAAAAGAGTTCGAGTGCAAAAAGCCGATTTTATCTGCGCGGCTCTATATGACCGCCTGCGGACTTTATTCAGCCGGGATTAACGGCGCTGATTGCTCGATGCCGCTCGCGCCCGGCATCACGGAATACAGAAAGCGCATACAGTATCAGACCTACGATGTGACCGCACTTTTGCATGAGGGAAGCAACGTGCTCTGCGCCGAGCTTGCCGACGGCTGGTACAGGGGCAGCGTAGGCGCATGGGGACTCAAAAACCAGTACGGCACCGAGACTAAACTGCTTGCTCAGCTTGAGATAAAATATACCGACGGCACGGCGCAGACCGTCATATCCGACGGCTCGTGGCTCTGGAGCAACGACGGCGCCATACGCTTTGCGGACAACAAGGACGGCGAGCGGGTCAACGCAAATAATATCCCGTCATATAAAAATCATGCGAAAGAGACCGTCTGCAAGGTTTTGCCGAGCGCGTCAAACAATTTCCCGATAGCCGAAAAGGAACGCTTCAAGCCCAAATTATCTGTCACCCCGAGCGGGAAAAAACTGCTCGACTTCGGGCAGAATATGGCGGGCTATGTTGAGTTTGAGATAAACGCCCGCGAGGGGCAGAAAATCACTCTCGAATTCGGCGAGCTGCTGCACGACGGCGAGCTTACGCTCGAGAATATCCAGTGCAGGAATAAACACAAGACAACGCCTTTGCAGAGAGTTGAGTATATCTGCAAAGAGGGCAAAAATCATTACAAGACGAAGTTCGCGATATTCGGTTTTCAGTATGTCAGCGTCGGCACGGATATAGATATCGACCCGGAGAACTTCACCGCCATAGCCGTCTATTCCGATATGGATGAGACGGGGTATTTCAACAGCTCCAACGAATTGCTCAATAAATTCGTCGAAGCGACAAAGTGGTCGGCAAAAGGCAACTCGACCGATCTGCCGACAGACTGCCCGACCCGCGAACGCCACGGCTGGACGGGCGACGCGCAGATATTCTGCAAAACCGCGAGCTATCTTTTTGACTATGCGCCATTTGCCGAAAAATTCGTGCGCGATATGTGCGACGAACAGCTCAAAAACGGCGATTTCCGCCAGATAGCCCCACGCGGCGGCGTGGATTTCTATATGACTTTTATGGACGGCTCGGCGGGCTGGTCCGACGCAGGCGTGTTTATCCCGTACAGGCTCTATAAGCAGTACGGCGACAGAAAGATTCTCGAACGCTTCTATCCCAACATGCGCGCCTTTGCCGAATATAAAATAAAGACTCTCGGCAAGTGGTATCCGACCGCTCTGCCGACGGGAGTGGGACTCAAAAATTTCCGCAATATTTCAAACTACCGCCAGTCCTACGGCGAATGGGCGGAACCCGCCGATGTCAAGGCGCTTAAATTTACGGATTTTGTCAACCCGAATCCAGAGGAGACAACGGCTTACATAGTCTATATGCTCGAAACGATGGCTGATATAGCCCGCGTCCTCGGTAAGGATAGCGACAGAAAGCTCTATGAGAAAAATGCCGCAAGGGCAAGAAAGGGCTACAGTGCGCTCATCTCCACGAAAAAATTCTCGCTCGATACCGACCGCCAGGCGAAGCTTGTGCGCCCGCTTTATATCGGTCTGCTGAACGAAAAGCAGTCGGAATATGCGAAAAAGCGGCTCATAAAAGCCCTCGACAACTACTCATGGCGGCTCGGCACGGGATTCCTCTCGACTCCGCTGATACTGAGCGTTCTGGCGGATATCGATATTGAATATGCCTACCGCCTGCTCGAAAACGAGCAGATGCCCGGCTGGCTGTTCATGCCCAAGAACGGCGCGAACACCGTCTGGGAGTCGTGGGAGGGCACCGCGGCGCAGGGCGGTATAGCCTCGCTCAACCACTATTCAAAGGGCGCGGTGTGCGAGTGGCTGTTCGGCACGATGTGCGGAATAAATGTCGCGGGGGAGAACAAATTCAAAATATCCCCGCGCCCGGGCGGACATTTTGAGTTCGCCGAAGCGAGCTATGACAGCGTATACGGAAAAATGTTTGTGCGCTGGGACAAAACTGACGGGGGATACAAATATAAAATATCCGTCCCGTCGAACTGCAAAGCCGATATTATTCTGCCCGACGGAAGAGAGAAAACCGTCGGAGCGGGTGAATATGAATTCTGAGGAGGAAAATCCATGAAAAGATCGATAGCCGCCGTTATGGCGATTCTTGTTCTTCTTGTGTCGCTGCTGTGCGCGTGCAAAAAGGACGACACAAAAACAAATGCAGACACCACCGGCGAAGCGCAGACGAGCGCGGACGGACAGATTATTGAAGACACAACAGCCCTGCCCGAGGACAGCACCGTGCAGGAGGGCGAGACGGACGAGACTCAGTCAGCCGACCCCGCAAAGCCCGGCGAGACAAGCGCACAGGTCACTGCCGCACCCTCAAAGAGCACAAAAGACTGGAATAAAGCTGAGATAATCGCCTATTTCAACACCGGCGCGAACAGAGTAAAATATCAGGCGAAGTCCGTCACCCGCAACTACACCGAGACGAAGAACAACGCCGACAAGACCGAGTTGCCCAAGGCGATAGACGCAATAGGCAAGAGTGCGATGAAGACCTTCATGAAGCGCGACGACAAGGCGATAGTTCTGACCTCAAAAGAGGACATCAGAAACGTATTCCCCGTCGGCGGCAAGGATTGGGTCAGCAAGCTCATTCCCGCAGATGTCAAGGGCGCAAAGGTCGAGGACAAGGGCGGCGAATATCAGATAACCCTGACCTTCGGCACTGAGGTCAATCCCTCCGGCGAAAAAGGCTATGCCGCAGCGTTCGGCGTGCTCACCGCCGACGTGGTAAACTTCGACTATCCCGGCCTCTCGCTCACCGACCAGAAATTCACCTATTATAACGGAACGATAGTAGCAAGATTCAGCAAGGCTGCCGGCAACTTAGTCTATGCCCACTATGATTATCCCGTCATCATCGAGCTCACAGCGCACCTGCTCGGCTCGAACACGAGAGTAAAAGTCGGCATGACAACAATCTGTCTCTTATACACATCTCCGAGCCCACGAGAC
>ERZ1027150.822-NODE-822-length-24655-cov-7.420569_pt1 | contig 24655 bp, 17 predicted proteins | sample MGYA00519276_ERZ1027150 | MGnify/ENA primary metagenome ERZ1027150 (study PRJEB26926, sample SAMN06164860) | human gut metagenome | biome: ENVO:00009003; feature: ENVO:2100002; material: ENVO:00002003 | host: Homo sapiens | place: USA | collected 2012 ... | reverse complement strand
CTACACTCGACTAGTCGTCGGCAGCGTCAGATGTGTATAAGAGACAGCATATGAAAAGGCGCTTACAGGCAATGAAAGACACGGTAAGAAGAAAGGTCTTTTCGGCAAATAAATACTATAGCTTACATATGTAATGTAAGTTTACACTCACCCCACAATGTGGTAAAATCCTACATTGTGGGGTATTATATTTATATGTATAATTCCTTATTGTAAAGATTGGAGATTAAAGCAGTAATATGAATTTAGAGACAAGATATAACGAACTTAATAAAGATTACGGTGCATATGAGCTTGTGAACATTGAAAAGCTTAATGACCTTAATTCTGTAGGACTTTTATTAAAGCATAAGAAATCAGGTGCGAGAGTTGCAATTATTTCTAATGATGATGATAACAAGGTATTTTCTATAGGTTTTAAGACACCACCGGATAATGACACGGGAATACAGCATATAATTGAACATTCTACCTTGTGTGGTTCAAGAAAATATCCGGTTAAAGACCCATTTGTAGAACTATGCAAGGGTTCTCTTAACACATTTCTTAATGCAATGACTTATCCGGATAAGACAGTATATCCTGTTGCAAGCTGCAATATGGCAGATTTCAAGAATATTATGGATGTCTATATGGATGCGGTATTCTATCCTGCAATGTATGAGCATGAGGAGATATTCAAGCAGGAAGGCTGGCATTATGAGCTTGAAGATGTAGATGGAGAGCTTGCTTATAACGGAGTTGTATTTAATGAGATGAAGGGTGTGTATTCTTCAGCAGATGATGTGCTTTCAAGATATACATTTGTATCACTCTTCCCTGATTCTGAATACAAGAATGAATCCGGTGGTGACCCTGAGGCTATACCACAGCTTAAGTATGAAGATTTCATTAAGTATCACAAGGAATATTATCATCCTGTGAACAGTTATATCTATCTGTACGGAGATATTGATGTTGATGAGAGGCTTGAATATCTTAATAACGAATACCTCTCAGCTTTTGATAAGAATGATGTCAATATAGATGCCGAGGTAACTTTCCAGAAAGCATTTGACGCACCTAAGTATGAGACAAGAGAGTATGCAATTACTGATGATGAGCCAGAGGAGGATAACACTTATCTTTCTTACAATGTTGTTATCGGAACATCAACAGACCCAGTAAGCTATCTTGCATTACAGATTCTTGATTATGCACTTATCATGGCACCGGGTGCTCCGCTTAAGCAGGCACTTATTGATGCCGGAATTGGAACAGATGTGTATAGTGTGTTAGAGACTTCTGTGTATCAGCCGGTGTATTCAATTATTACTAAGAATGCGAATGAAAGTGACAGAGACAGATTTGTGAGTGTTGTTGAAGACACGCTTTCTGATATTGTTAAGAACGGTCTTAGCAAGAGAATGGTTAAGGCAGGAATCAACTATTACGAATTCAAATACAGAGAAGCTGATTTTGGACCATATCCAAAGGGACTTATGTATTATCTCACAATGATGGATAGCTGGCTTTATGATGAGAACAAGCCATTTGTTCATGTTGAGGCAGGTGAGACATTTGAAATAATCAAGAAGAATTCAGAGAATGGCTTCTTTGAGAAATTCATTGAAGACAATATTATAGGTAATAACCATGAGGTAGTGTTAAGCCTTGTTCCAAAGCATGGACTTGCAGAGGAGAAGGAAGCAAAGGAAGCAGAGCAGCTTGCAAAGTATAAGGCAACACTTTCCAAGGAAGAACTGGAAGAGCTTGTTAAGCAGACAAAGGCATTAAAGGAATATCAGGATACACCTTCAAGCCAGAAGGATCTTGAGAAGATTCCACAGCTTGAGTTAAAGGATATCACAAGAGAGCCGGCTAAGTTATATATTGCCCCTAAGAAGACTGGTGGTGTTGATGTAATCCACCACAATATGTTCACTAATGGAATTGCATATATAATGATGTGCTACGACTGTAAGAATGTGCCTGATGAACTGCTTCCATATATCGGACTTTTAAGCTCGGTTCTTGGACTTATGGATACTGAAAAGTACACATATACAGAGCTGACTAATGAAATCAATATTAACTGTGGTGGAATCTCAACTGATGCTGCCATATACACAGATAATAAGGATTTTGACAAATGTACTATTATGTATGAGGTTAAGGGTAAGGTTCTCTATGACAATATCCAGTTCGTCCTTGATATGATGAATGAAATTATATATAAGACAAAGTTCTCAGATTATAAGAGACTTAAAGAGATAATTGCGAAGCTTAAGTCAAGAATGGAAAGCACAATGACAAGTGCAGGACATTCAACAGCAATGCTTGCAGGTATGGCACAGTTCTCAAGAAATGCATATTATTCTAACGAGATGAGAGGATATGGGTTCTATGAGCTTATACAGAAGCTTGACTCACAGTTTGATGAGCTTAAGGAAGATATCGCAGATAAGTTAAGCAAACTTGTCGATTATATATTCCACAAAGAGAATATTATTGTCAGCTTTACTGCTGATGATAAGGGATATGATGCATTTGCACCTGCTTTCGGAAAGTATGTGGAAGAATTGAAAAAATCGGACATGCCAGCATGCGAAAGAAAGTACACACCTGCAAATGTCAAGACAGGATATACTTCAGCTTCACAGGTTCAGTATGTTGCAAGATGTGGTAATTTCAGGGATGGAGGATATGAATACACAGGAGCATTAAGAGTGCTTAAGGTTATATTCTCGTATGATTATCTCTGGATTAATGTAAGAGTTAAAGGCGGCGCATACGGCTGCATGAGCGGTTCTTACAGAAACGGTGACATGTATATGGTTTCTTACAGAGACCCTAACTTAAGAAAGACTAACGATATATATGAAAATGCAGCAGACTATCTTGAACATTTTGATGTAAGCGACAGGGATATGGTCAAGTTCATAATCGGAACAATAGGTGATATGGATACACCTATGAATCCGGCAGCAAAGGGAACAAGATCATTTGGTGCATACATCTGTAATACAGATTATGAGTCACTCAAGAAAGAAAGAGGTCAGGTTCTTGACTGTAATGTAGAAAGAATAAGAGAGCTTGCTCCACTTGTAAGATGTGCGATGGATGAGAATTATTTCTGCGTTGTGGGAAGCAGCAAGGAAATTAATAAAGAGAGTGAGCTTTTTGATAAGATACAGCCACTTATCAAGGTACAGGGATAATAGAAAGGAAGAATGTATGAATTTAGATGAGATGCTTGCAGCCAGCGGAATTACCGGGGGTGCTAAGGCAGAGGACACAAGAACTAAGACAGGCTTTGTAACATTTATAGGAAGACCTAATGTTGGTAAGTCAACACTTATGAATCAGATAATCGGACAGAAGATTGCGATTACTTCTAACAAGCCTCAGACTACAAGAAACAGAATACAGACTGTATATACTGATGAACGTGGACAGATTGTTTTCGTTGATACTCCGGGTATCCACAAGGCTAAGAACAAGCTTGGTGAATACATGGTTGGTGCGGCAGAGAAGACAATCAGTGAGGTTGACCTTATATGCTGGCTTGTTGAGCCGACAACGCATCTTGGAGCTGCCGAGGAGCATATTGTAGAGAAGCTTAAAGAGTGTAAGACTCCTATAGTTCTTGTTATCAATAAGACTGACACAATTAAGAAAGAGGAGATTCTACCGGTTATTGACTGCTACAGAAAGGAACTCGATTTTGTTGATATTGTTCCTGTGTGCGCAAGAAACGGCAATAATGTTGACGACCTGCTTGATGTTATATTCTCACATCTTGATTATGGTCCGATGTACTATGATGAAGATACAGTAACAGACCAGCCAATGAAGCAGATTGTTGCAGAGCTTATAAGAGAGAAGGCACTTCATGCATTAAATGACGAGATTCCACACGGAATCGCGGTTGTTATTGACAGCTTCAAGGAAAGAAGAAATGCAAGAGGTCCTATAACAGATATCGACGCTACTATCATATGCGAAAGAGATTCTCACAAAGGAATTATTATTGGCAAGGGCGGCGAAATGCTTAAGAAAATCGGAACTAATGCAAGATATGAGATTGAGAAGCAGCTTGACATGAAGGTTAATCTTAAGCTATGGGTAAAAGTTAAGAAGGAATGGCGCGACAGTGATATTCTTCTTAAGAACTTCGGATATGACAAGAAGAAGGACAAATAATATACATGACAGGAGGGTGCGATGGCGGAGGTTACTACTGTTACAGGCATGATACTTTCCGCCATGCCTGTCGGGGAATATGACAGAAGACTGGTTATACTGACTAAGGAGTATGGCAAGATAACGGTATTTGCGAAAGGTGCGAGAAAGCCTAACAGCGCATTGATTGGTGTTACGAGAAGCTTTATATTCGGAACATTTGAGGTGTATCGTGGACGCGAATCATATACGATGTATAAAGCATCGGCTAAGGAGTACTTTGAAAATGTGGTAAATGACCTTAATGCCGTGTGCTACGCCTGCTATTTTGCTGAGATTGCAGATTATTATGGCAGGGAGAATCTTGATGCAACAGAAATGATTAATCTGCTTTATATCACTCTAAAGGCATTGGGCAGAGGTGCTGTAAGCCATGAACTTATAAGATTCATATACGAGATAAGAATGGTTGCGGTTAATGGTGAGTGTCCGGATTTCTTCACATGTCACGAATGCGGAAGAGAAGATAATCTGTATGTATATTCATATTCAAGAAACGGACTATGCTGTAAGAATTGTGCTGCAAATGTATATGATGGAATTACACTTTCGGGCTCAACGGTATATACACTCCAGTATATTGTTACAACACAGCTTAACAGGCTGTATTCATTCACCGTTACCAAAGAAGTCCAGGAAGAATTAAGGCTTGTGGTAAACAGGCTGGAAAGCATTGTATTCGATAAAGAATTTAAGTCGAAGGAAATGCTTAATCTGACCATATAAATATTACATAAACTGGCTATGTTATCATATGCCAGTTTTTTGTATATTAAGGGGTAAAGATTTTATGTAACATTCAGACGAAAGGAGAGACAATATGCCGGATAAAAATGTGTCTCATAATAACCAGAAGAAAATAGCAGCAATTAATGATTATTCTGGTTTTGGAAGATGTTCTATTGCAGTTGAGCTGCCTGTTATATCAGCAATGAAGATTCAATGCTGTCCAATGCCTACATCGATATTTTCTAATCATACAGGTTTTGACAGCTTTTATTTTAAAGATTTCACAGAGAATATGCCGCCTTATATGGCAGAGTGGAAGAAGTTAAACCTTAAATTCGATGGAATTGTAACAGGGTTCTTAGGTTCACATAATCAGATTGCAATTGTTGAAGAATTTTTCAAGAATTTCAAGACCGAAGATAATATTGTTGTTATCGACCCGGTTATGGGTGATTACGGAAATCTGTATCCGACATATACTGATGAGACATGCCAGGAGATGAAGAAGCTTGTAAAATATGCAGATATTCTTACTCCGAACCTCACAGAAGCATGTATTATAACTGACGAGCCATACAGACCGGATTATTCCAATGATGAGCTTAAAAAAATTGCAATGAAGCTTGTTGCAATGGGACCATCTAAGATTGTTATTACAGGAATCCAGCGGGGCCATTATATTGGTAATTACTGTTACGAAAAGAACAGGGAAGACTATCTTATTAAGACTATGAAGGTTGGAACACAGCGTTCCGGAACAGGAGATATATTTGCATCTATAATAGCTGCAGATGCTGTAAATGGTGTGAATTTCCATGAGTCAGTAAGAAAAGCATCTACATTTATAAAAAAATGCATACTCAAGGCTATAGAGATGGATATTCCTCTGACAGACGGTGTGCCGTTTGAGGAACTGCTGACTACGTTGAAGTAAAAAGGAGAAGAATTACAATGGAGATATTATATAAGGTTCATAATAATTTATATGTTAATTTAACTAACAAATGTCCATATTCATGTACTTTCTGTTTAAGACAGACAATGGACAGAATTGGAGAGTCAGGCAGACTCTGGCTTGAGAGAGAACCATCATATGATGAGGTTATTGCTGAATTTGAGAAGTTCAATATGGATGAGTACGAAGAAGTCGTATTCTGCGGATTCGGAGAACCGACAGAAAGATTCGATGTTCTTATCAAGGTTGCTGAGTATGTTAAGAAAACATATGGCAAAAAGACAAGAATCAATACTAACGGAGTTGGAAATCTTGTTAATGGCAGAGACATTGTGCCAGAGATGGAAGGCTTGATTGACACAATATCAATCAGTCTTAACAATCCACACAAAGATGAATACAATGCACTTGTAAGAAGTAAGTTCGGCGAAAAATCATTTGATGAAATGATAAGCTTCGCAAAGGAATGTACCAGGTATATCCCTAATGTTGTTCTTACAACAGTTGACACAACCATATCTCACGAGGAAGAGGCAGAGTGCCAGAAGCTATGTGATGAGATAGGGGCTGCTTACAGGATTCGTCCTTGGGAAGATTAATGCAAGGTTATGTTGAATTGCTATTATGGGAAACCTGGTGGCAAATATGGTTGTAATTGAATAAAATTGCTACGGTGTTAAGATGGGGCTTGCTGATTGTTGCATATCAGCAGGTACTCCTCTATCTTTGACTCTGCAATAACTCCTGATAGTGGATTGGAAGATGTTTCAAATGTCATTATTAAATTAATTCCCGGAATAATATTCCCAGCTATGTATCTGGATATTTTTCTTGAAGCATTAAGAGAGTATTGCGGGTCATCCATCATACCAAAATGTTCCCAGTAAACAAGCTGTCCAGATATAGGATTAAATAATGAGAAATCAGGATAGAAACTTATGTTGTCAAGCTTTAGTTCACATTCATATCGGTATGGAATTCCATACTGGTTAAGCAATAAATCAATCATAGCTTCGGACTTTGACCTGACGACATTGCCGGATGGACACGGATGCTTAAGCGTCTGGGGGTATGCTTCGTTGTGATTATATTCTTCAGACAGCCATGAATCAATGACAGGCTGAAACTGTTCATTGTGGAAATCTCTGAATAAATCCCGGTTGCAATATATATGCTTGGAATTCTCTGGATAGTCTGTAAGCAGTTTCCTAAAATCGTTATCTTTTAATAATAATTCGGATTGGATATTGGTGCTGTTACATTGCTTGTATGTGGAAAGAAGCCTTTTATTATCTTCAATTCTTGATAACAAAAATTTTTTCAAGGCAAGCTTGGAAGCAAGCTGTCTGTCTTTCTTGTGTATGTAAGATATATTATTCCCATCGCTTAGAAACCACTTAATATAACGTCCATTATGTGTGCAATTGAGCTTGCCATCAGGCAGATTCTTTACAATGCTTTCATCATAATGTATGGCAGATGAAAGCTGGCTGATAATTTCTGAAATGTTGTAATTGATAAACAAGAAATATCCTCCTTCTAATGCGTTGTGGTTATAATAAGAATATAAAGTATTCTTACATTAAAGTCAAGCAATAATTTATAAAATATTCACAAACGACAAATACATGCGTGGAAGCGGCGGATTGGACGTTGAAGTGGCGGGAAGGCAGGAGAAAGTCCAAAAGGAGTGAGAGAGAGCGGCGGATTGGACGTTGAAGCGGTGGGAAGGCGGGAGAAAGTCCAAAAGGAATGAGAAAGAGCGGTGGATTGGACGTTGAAGCGGCGGGAAGCACGGAGGAAGTCCAAAAGGGATTTGCAGAAGCGGCGGATTGGACATTGAAGTGGCGGGAAGGCAGGAGGAAGTCCAAAAGGAGTGAGAAAGAGCGGCGGATTGGACGTTGAAGTGGCGGGAAGGCAGGAGGAAGTCCAAAAGGGATTTGCAGAAGCGGCGGATTGGACGTTGAAGCAGTGGGAAGCACGGAGGAAGTCCAAAACAAGATTCCTATCAACCTCTTGCTAATCAGCACTAAATGTTATAAAATAATTAAGATTATGTAGCAGCCGATGCAGTTCGATGTAGTCAGGCTGTTGCCTTTAGGAGGATTATATTATTATGGAAAAGACAATGGAGAAAATTGTTTCTTTAGCTAAGGCAAGAGGATTTGTTTACCCAGGTTCTGAAATCTATGGCGGATTAGCTAATACCTGGGATTATGGTAACCTTGGTGTTGAGTTAAAGAACAATGTTAAGAAGGCATGGTGGCAGAAGTTCGTACAGGAAAGCCCATACAATGTAGGAGTTGACTGTGCAATTCTTATGAACCCTCAGACTTGGGTAGCATCAGGTCATCTTGGTGGATTTTCTGATCCATTAATGGACTGCAAGGAATGTCATGAGAGATTCAGAGCAGATAAACTTATAGAAGACTGGGCAGACGAGAATTCATATGATCTCGGCGGTTCAGTTGATGGATGGACACAGGAGCAGATGAAGAATTTCATCGATGAGAAGAATATCTGCTGTCCTTCATGTGGAAAGCACAATTTCACAGATATAAGACAGTTTAACCTTATGTTTAAGACATTCCAGGGTGTAACTGAGGATGCCAAGAACACAGTATATTTAAGACCAGAGACAGCTCAGGGTATCTTTGTTAACTTCAAGAATGTTCAGAGAACATCAAGAAAGAAAGTACCTTTTGGTATTGGACAGATTGGTAAGTCATTCCGTAACGAGATTACACCAGGTAACTTCACATTCAGAACAAGAGAGTTCGAGCAGATGGAATTAGAGTTCTTCTGCAAGCCTGGAACAGATCTTGAGTGGTTCACATACTGGAGACAGTACTGCATCGACTGGCTTAAGGCATTAGGAATGAAGGAAGATGAGATGAGAGCAAGAGATCATTCACCAGAAGAACTCTGTTTCTACTCTAAGGGAACAACAGATATCGAATTCCTCTTCCCATTCGGATGGGGCGAGCTCTGGGGTATTGCAGACAGAACAGATTATGACCTTACTCAGCATCAGACAGTATCTGGTGAAGATATGTCATACTTTGATGATGAAGCTAAGGAGAAGTATATACCATATGTTATTGAGCCTTCACTTGGTGCGGATCGTGTAACATTAGCATTCCTTTGCTCAGCTTATGATGAGGAAGAGCTTGAAGGCGGAGATGTAAGAACGGTTCTTCATTTCCATCCTGCATTAGCACCAGTTAAGATAGGTATTCTTCCACTTTCTAAGAAGTTAAATGAAGGTGCAGAAAAGGTGTATGCAGAACTTTCTAAGTATTACAATTGTGAGTTTGATGACAGAGGTAATATTGGAAAGAGATACAGAAGACAGGATGAGATTGGTACTCCATTCTGTATCACATATGATTTCGATTCAGAAGAAGATGGTGCTGTAACTGTAAGAGACAGAGATACAATGCAACAGGAAAGAATAAAGATAGCAGATCTTAAGGCGTATTTTGAAGATAAGTTCAGATTTTAATTAATAAAAGAACGGAATTTAAATCGATAATTAAAAGGAAAGAATTATGCTGTGTACTAAATGTGGTCAGGAATATGAGGGCAGTCAGTGCCCAAGATGTGATGGACCTGTTATATTAGTTAACAACAGTGATTATCTTGCCAGAAGAAAAGCATATGAGGAGAAGCAGGCTTTGAAAGAGAGGTCTGCTTCTTCTGATAAAAAAGAGGAATCACAGAGTGACTATGGACAGGCATTAGCAAAACGCGTGCAGGCGATAAAGAATCAGAGCAGAAACAAGACAGAAAGTAAGAAGCAGAGTCAGAACAGAAGCAAAGCGGACAGCAGAAAGCAGGGACAAAGTAGCGGAAAAACAGGTGGCAACAGGAATGGTAATCAGGAAAAGCCACAGATAAGAATTGCACGACATAAAGTAAACAAAAGAATGAAAATGATAGCGGCAGTGCTGATAGCAGTAGTGCTTATTGGTGTCGCAGCATTTGGAATATACAAGCTTGCAACTAAGAAGAATTATGCTCTTTATGTAAGCTACAACGGAAAGATATATGATATAGCAGGGCTGGACAGCAATTATGTGTGTGATGAAAGTGATGCAATATTTGCGGCAGACAGTAAGACCTTCTATACAGCACAGTGGCCGGAACAGATAGATTCAGGTAAGAATATCTTAAGCGTTGCGAGTGACAATGGAAAGTATTTCGTTACGGTAACATATGATGAGTCCAACTCGTCTGGCAGATATTCAATGTACATATGGAGTAAGGACGAATGTGTTCTTGTGTCAGAAGATAATCTGCAGAAAGAGATTATGTATATCTCTGATGACGGTCTTGTTATATACACGAATATTAATATTATTAATGACGAGGGTTCTACTAATGGAACAAGCCTTGCCATGAGCAGAGTCAAAGAAGTTAAGAAACAGCCTGAGGCACAGACAACTCTTATAGAGGGTAATCTTAATAAGGCATATGTGTATGAGTCAAAGCACCTGATAGTATGTCTTACTAATGCAGGCTCATTGTATACATATGATTATGAGAAAAAAGAAAAGCCGGTTTCAGTTGCAGATGCAGTTATGCAGTTATGGCCTGTGTCAGAGAACATGACAGGTGTGTATACAGCGAATGCAGACAGTCTTAACACAAGAAAAGATGTGGATACATTGCTGTATTCTAAGAGTGATGGAGTATATTATTACTCATGTAAAGATGCATCTGCGTATAAGATAGACAAGAAGACAGACAATGATGCAGATTATGTATTTGATAGAGACAATTCGCTTATATACAGAATTTCAGGTACATCAATGACATCAGCACTTATCAGAGAAACTAAAGTGAGTGAGTATGTGGATGTTGATTCTATGACTAAGGAAAAGAATTACATATATAATTCATCAGATAGTCAGATAGTGTATGTTAATGCGAAAGGACAGCTTCGAGTAGTTGATAACAACAAGATTACAGACATTGCGTCAGATGTTAATGCAGGTTCATTATCTAAAGTGTATAATAAAGGCAAGGCTTTAACATATGTTTCAGGCGGCAGGCAGTACTATATGGATAACATTAAGAGCAAAGCTGTTGCAATTCTGGAATCAGATGCAGTTACAGATACAGAGGGAACATATTTTTACAAGAACCGAATCTATGCGTATGATGCTGATAATATTCTTTATTCTAATACACTGAAGGGAAATGATATCAGCAATATAGGCTACGTTGAAAGATTGTGGCTTGGAACAGAACTAAGATAATTGCAAATGTATTAAAACAGGTATAAGTTATGGATTTATTTGAATATATGCGTGAAAACAATAAGAATACAGAATCTCCATTGGCTATGAGATTAAGACCGGAAACACTCGATGAAATGGTAGGACAGTCTCATATAATCGGAAAGGACAAACTGCTTTACAGGGCAATTAAGGCAGATAAGCTTAGCTCAGTAATATTTTATGGTCCACCTGGAACAGGAAAGACAACTTTAGCTAGAATAATTGCTAATTCAACAAGTGCAGAGTTTAATCAGGTTAATGCCACAGTTGCCGGAAAGAAGGATATGGAAGAGGTTGTTGCCAAGGCGAAAGACAATCTTGGAATGTATGGAAGAAAGACCATTCTTTTCGTAGACGAGATTCACCGCTTTAATAAGGGACAGCAGGATTATCTTCTGCCATTTGTTGAGGATGGAACAATAATTCTTATTGGTGCAACGACAGAGAATCCGTACTTTGAAGTAAATGGAGCTTTAATATCAAGGTCAATAATATTTGAATTAAAACCACTAGAGAAAGAAGATATCAAGACAATAATAAAGCGTGCTGTGTATGATGAGAAGAAGGGCATGGGAAGCTACAATGCAGCAATAGACGATGATGCACTGGAATTCCTTGCAGATATATCCAACGGAGATGCGAGAAATGCACTTAATGCCATTGAACTTGGAATACTCACAACAGACAGATCAGATGATGGAGTTATACATATAGATCTTGCAACAGCACAGGAATGTATCCAGAAGCGCTCGGTAAGATATGATAAAGAGGGTGACAACCACTATGATACAATATCAGCATTTATTAAGAGCATGAGAGGGTCTGATCCTGATGCAGTAAGCTATTATCTTGCCAAGATGCTGTATGCAGGTGAAGATATTAAATTCATAGCAAGACGAATAATGATATGTGCCAGTGAGGATGTAGGCAATGCTGATCCTAATGCACTGCAGGTTGCAGTGGCTGCGGCACAGGCTGTTGAGCGTATCGGAATGCCGGAAGCACGTATTATATTAAGTCAGGCGGCACTCTATGTTGCGACAGCACCTAAGAGTAATGCATGTTACATGGCAATTGATAAGGCACTTGATGTAGTTAAGAATTCAAAGACAGCGCCGGTTCCTGTACATTTGCAGGATGCCCATTATAAGGGCAGTGCCAAGTTAGGACACGGTGTAGGATACTTATATGCACATGATTATCCTAATCATTATGTCAGACAGCAGTATCTTCCGGATGCTTATGTGAATGAAAAATTCTATGAGCCGGGAGATATGGGATATGAGAGGGATATTAAGAAACATTTGGATAAGATTAAGTCGGAGGCATAGTTTCCAATGAGGGATTACATAAACAGACTTTCAAGAGGCAGTTCAATTATCAAAGTACCAAAGCTGTCATGCAGTGAGGAACAGATTACCATGGATATTATGTGTAATACAGTTGCTACAGGCAGCTTCATATGTGATGCCACCGATAAGGTTTATGGAATGGTCTATGCTGACAATGAGAGGGTAAAGATTCTTTCAGAACAATTTGGTGGTACGCATATTATAACTGAATATCAGGTGGACGCTTCCGGACTTGAAGAAAATGATGAGATAGAGGGAACATTTACAGTAGTATGTAATGCCGGCGAGAAAAAGATACCATTTGTATTCAGATGTATGAAAGAGAATCAGGATGATATAAGAAATCATGTTAAGACTGAAGCAGTTGTTCTGCACATTGATAACGAAGAGAATACAATTATACACAAAGATGAAGCAGAGCAGTTTGAATGTGTGCTTATAAAGAGTGGCACAGAAGAAACAGAGATTGATATATATGCAGATGCAGATTTTATTGAATTAGAGAAAGACAGCTTATCAGCTGATGATTTTGCAGGTGACAGGGCTGTAATTAAATATATAGTTAATCCACAGAAAATGCATGCAGGCAACAACTATGGATATATACATATAGTAAGTTATATGCAGCATTTAAAGATAAATGTGAGTGTTATATGTAAGAAAGCTGACGAATCGGAAGATTTTGAAGTCAGAAGAGAAGAAAAACTGGCACAATATAAGCTTACGAAGCTTTATCTTGATTTCAGAATGAAGAAAATCAAGAAAGAAAAATGGATTGCTGAATCTATGCAGACAGTTGACAGAATAAGGGGAATTAAGGGCACAGATGTATTTTATGATATTGTGCAGATACAACTGCTTATGGCGTCTGGAAGAGAGGAAACAGCAACACAGATATATAATAATATCAAGAAAGATATAGTCGGAAGAATTGGTGAAAATGTAGAACTTTACTGCTATTTTCTGTATGTTTCGACACTTATTGTGCGTGAAGAGGAGTATACGGCTCAGGTTTTATCACAGGTTAAGAAGTTTTTTGAGAATGGCTATGATACATATAGAATATTATGGATACTTTTTTACCTGAGTACAGATTCAGATAATAAGAGTATAAGACTTGTAAGAATAAAGGATGTAATTAATTCAGGATGCATAAGCCCTGTTATGTATATTGAGGCTATGAACATTATTAATGCACAGCCTGTTTTACTACGGGTGCTTAATCAGTTTGAAATGCAGGTTATTAATTATGGATGCAGGAACGACATTATTAGCGAGAAGCTTGCAATGCAGATTGCAGATGTTGTGGCTAATGAGAAGAATATTAATATTAATACTCTTATTATACTAAAAAAGATATATGATAAATATGAGAAAGACGAGATACTGACAGTTCTTGTAACCCAGATGGTAAGAATGGGCATGACAGGAGAAAACTGCTTTGAGATATATGAAAAAGGGGTATTAAGAGGCTTAAAAATAACAAGATTATATGAGTTTTATATTGCCAGTATGCCTAAAGAGACAGACAGGCAGCTGCCAAAGATAGTGTTGATGTATTTTGCATATGACAATACTCTTACAGATGCAGATAAAGCATTTTTATATGCAAATGTGGTGACGGGCAGAGATTCGTACTATAAGAATATCTATGAAGGTTATGAAAGAAATATAGAGATATATGTGTATGAACAGCTTAAAGCCGGCAATATCAGTGACAATCTTGTTGTATTATACAAGGCACTTCTTAAGACACAGCTTGTGTGTGATGACACAGGCACATTTGTAAGTAAGATGCCATATATGTACAGAATGCAGTGCTTTAGTGATGTGGTAAGATATGTACATGTCAGATATCCGCAGTTTACAGAAGAAACAGTATATGAGCTTTCAGGGGAAACAGCATATATATGTATGTATGGAAGTGACTGCGAGATTACATTTGAATGTATTGACGGACAGATTAGAAAAGATACAATTGATTATGATATAGAAAAAGTGTTTGATATACAGCAGTATGCAGAGGTGTTTGAGGCTGCAGGTGATTATGGAAAGAACAATTCAGGAATAATTATGAGCAGAATCTGTGAAATGAGAAAGAATTCACAGTATACACAAGAAACACTTAAGCTGTACAAAACAATAAAAAAGGAACAGGGTATCAGTGAACAGTATAAACAGCAGGTTAATGCCTGGATGATTGATTATTACTATCATTATTATGAAGAAGATGATTTCTGGCATGAATACAATTATGTTGATACAGATAATCTGACGAAGAAGGATGCGGGAAAGCTGATAGAGATACTTATAGATTCATCAATGTATTCACAGGCATATGAGATAGCAGGTATATACGGTTGTTGTATGGCAAAAGCGGCAAAACTTCTTAAAATGACTGACTATATTCTTACAAATGTATCAGACGGACATAGTCAGATTATTGATGAGATTACTCAATATATATTCAGACACAACATTTATAATGAACCTGTTCTTTCTTATATGTGCGAATACTATAATGGGACTAATGATGAAATGTATGCGGTGTGGAAGTCAGCAGTTAATTATAATGTAAATGTATTGCATATGTCAGAAAGGATTCTTGCCCAGATGATGTATACAGGTGTTCATACTGGAAGATTTACAGAGGTGTTTGCTGATTATTATAGTAAGATTCCTGATATGCTTATAGTAAAGGCATATTTATCTTATAATTCACAATTCTATCTTCTCAGGCAGAAGAAGGCTAATGATATAGTATTCAGAGTTATAGAGGAGTGTATGGGGGATGGATATGGATTGCCAGAGTGTTGTTATGTAGCATGGCTTAAGAATCTGTCAAGAAACCCTGTTGCGTTAAGAGAAGATACATCTGAAAAAGAACTTGCACAATCAGTTCTTAATGAATTATGTGAACATGACAGAATATATGGATTTTTCAAAAAATTCAAAGGAATACTGGATTTACCATACAATATGCAGGGACTTACTATTGTTGAATACATAGCAGATCCAGATGATAAAGTATCTTTGACATATAGTATTAATGGGGCTGACAGGCTGGTGCAGGTTATGAAGTCTAACGAATGGGGAATATTTACATGCAGGTTTAATCTGTTTTATGGGGATTCATTAGAATATACATTTATAGTTAATGACAGCAATGAACAGACATCTACAGAGCCGGTAGTCTGCGAATATAAGGATATTCCATCAGAGAACACAGATGGAAGGATTGACATGCTTAATGATTGTCTTGCAAGCAGACAGCAGCATGACCTTACAACATTAAGAAAGCTCATGTATAGTTACTGTGTTGAGGAATACGTTACAAGAGAAATGTTTACAATTGTCAAATGAGGATAGCAGATATGGAGCAGTGTAAAGGACTTATAGCAGGAATAGATATAGGATATAGTAAAATTCAGGCAAGTGTATATTCATATAATTCACGGAATGTGCAGACGGTAAAACTGACAGAGGATTCAAAGGAAAAGACCAGTCTTGCAAATGTTGTCGCTGAATGTATGCGAGCAACAGGTACATCACAGATTCAAAGCATATGTGTAACCATTCCCGATTATCATTCTGATGAAATATCTGCTGTCAGGGATACTCTTAAAAAATGTGGTGTATCAGATGGCAGAGGGCAGGTATTAAGCAGAGTTGAAAGCTTTGCATATTATGCGTACAGACAGAAAAGTGAGCTTCATGCTGCTGGTGTGGCACTGTTTGACTACACAAGTGAAGGAATAAGGTGTGATTATCTTGCAGTCAGGAAGAATGACAATAGTAACTATCTGCTTCAGGAACACACAGGATACACATCTGATATATTAAAAAAAGCTGTGATAAGCAAAGAACTTGGACTGGCTGAGAATGAGTTGTGTACATTTGCAGAAGAGTATTTTTCTAAAAGACATGTTTCGGCGGCATATCTTACAGGTGAAGGTTTTGATGTTGAAAAGCTTCCTGAAAGATTTGCAAAGCTTATGGTTACGAGAAGAAAAGCATTTGTCGGACAGAATCTTTTTGCAAAGGGTGCATGCTTTGCAGCAATGGAGATATTGAAGCCGGAAGTGTTTAAGAATGTCATAATGCTTATTGATAATCATGTGAAATGTGGTATAGAAATAGATATTTCGTCATATGAAAAGCCAATGAGATTCAGGCTGGTAAGACCGGGAAGTAACTGGTATACTGCCGGACGGACTGTGGAATGTATACTTGAGGATATGAGAAGCATTACATTTAAAATAATAACACCTGAGAATAAATATTATGATGAAGTTGTTGATATAAGTGAAATTCCATTCAGGGAAGGGAAAACAACAAGAGTATCTGTGAGCGTAAGCTTTGTAGATTCTGACAGGTGTAATATTACAATAAAAGATCTTGGATTTGGCGAGTTTGTCAAAAGTTCAGGAAAAGTTATAAGCAAAGAACTTGTATTAAGAAGCTGAGAATGTGGAAAACATCAGGAAACGGAGAAATACAATGGGGAAAATAATACTGTGCAGAGGAAAGAAGGCAGATACACCACTGACTGTTTTACAGACAGGTGTGAAGTTATATACAGCAGAAGAACTCTGTTATTATATTTATAATAATATATATCTGATTGGACAGGATTTTATAGATGATAATCTTATCAGTTTTCTTGATGAAACCGGAGAAAAAGAGCTGGCAGAAAGAGTAAGGAAGCTGAAAGAAACAGGAGGGTCATTAGCACAGATATTTGTAATAATACTCAAGACAATAGATTATTATTCTGTTGCAGAGATTGAGCAGTTAAAAGGGATTCTTAATACTCTTGGAAAGCAGAGCGTATGCGAAAGGCTTAAAGCAAGAGGAGACGGATATCTCAATGCTGGATATTATTTTGCCGCGGTCAGATGTTACGAGTCAATTATAAAAGATTACAAGGGAAAAGATTTGTTGGCAGCTGATTATGCAAAAGTTTATCATAACCTGGGAACTGCCTATGCAAGAATGTTTATGTATGATAAAGCAGTGATATATTATGATGAGGCATATAGGACGGGTCAGCATGAGGAATCAAAAAAATGCAGTATAGCAGCTTTAATTATGGCAAAGAAGGATAAAGAACCTGTTAATGTTGATGCGGATGAAGATGAATATGTTGTCCAGAAGGAATTGGAAACTTTAATGGATAATGCCAGATATAGTGATGAATATAGGGAACTTGAAGATATTGCCAGATTAAAAGCAGACGGCAATCTGGCACAGTACAACAGGGCGGTAGATGAAAGACTTGACAGGTGGAGAACGGCATACATTAAATATAGCAAAACATTTTAAAGAATTGTGGTGGATATATGGGAATATTTAAAAAAACTGAAAAAGAAACGATATATGATGATTATGATGATGAATCGTACAGAGATGAGGAACTGCTAGAAGAGGCAGAGAAGGAAAAAACTGCCAATAAAATGTTTAATATATTGAATATATATGAAACGTTTGATAAGAAGAATAAGAAAAAACATGAAGACCGCAAGAGCGGAGAACTTGATGAGAAAACAAAGGAAAAACAGCAGCAGGCCAAGATAGAAGAAGAAAAATATGATCATCTGCTAAACAGTATGCAGGCACAGACGCTTATCAAGGCAGTTGAGAAATATGGAAAGGATGAGGAAGACCGCAAAGAGATTGATGCTATACCTATTGAGCTTCCAAAGGAAAAATCCGACCTTGATAAAATTGCAGAATATGCGATGAGCAGGAATATAGACAGTGTCAATATAAAGGATTTCAGTACACATGATATTGAGGTTTATGTAAGAGAACAGTGTGATATCATGGAAGAAGCAGCGACACATGTAGAAAATGCTAAAGCTGAGTATGAGGCTGTTACTGAAGAATATAATGATATACAGATTATGGAAGAAGCTCCCACACAGATACGTGATAAAATATTGAGCTGTGCAGAGACCATAGACAACATGATGGTTGACAGGCGTATTCTTAAAAGTACAGAACATAAGCTGTCAAATGCGGCATACAGGCGCATGGAAGCTGTAGAAAATGAAATGCCAGGTGGAATAAAGCTTTTGAAAGCATCCGAAGATTATTATGATACTGTTAAGAGAGATTTAAGGATACTTGAGGCAGAACAGCTTAATCTTAGAACAGATGCGGACGTTCTTGTTACAAGACAGATTAAGATAAGAAGGCTTGCGAAAACAGCAATCTTTGCGCTTGCGGCAGTGTTTGCAGTATTTCTTATATCGATGACACTTGTTCAAAATGACAGTGATACGGCACTTTTTATAGGAATATCTTTATTTGCAGCAATTCTTGCAGTTGGAATGTTTGCTTTATTAAAGGTTACTGAAAGAAATGTGATTATAACCGAAATAAAACTTAATAAAGCTACAGCACTGCTTAACAAAGTAAAGATTAAGTTCATTAATGCAGCAAATACGCTGGATTATGAATATACAAAGTTCGGAGTTAAAAGTTCATATGAACTTGATAAGAAATACAGACTGTACGAGGAGATGAAAAAAGAGCAGATTAGAATGCTTGATATGACATCATCACTTAATTCTGCTGAAAATGAGCTTGAGAATATGCTTAAGAATTTAGGACTTTACAGTCCACATATATGGCTTGGAAGAGTGAGGGCAATCATTAATCCTAAGGAAATGGTTGAAGTGCGGCATGAAATAAATACTCGCCGTTATAAATTAAGGCAGCAGATAGAGTACAATGAAAAACGTATTGATGAAGCAAAGGAAAATATTAAAAAGATAACGCTTTCAAATCCGGCACACAGCGATGGTGCAATGCGCGTAATTGAAATGTATGAGAAGCGACATTCACGGGTTGCAAAATAAAATTGATATGTTACAATAAACAGTGGCTTTTTACGCATATGAATGATAAAAAGCGAAAGAAGTATGGAGGCTATAAGGATGAAAGAAAGACTTGAAGCAATTAGAGAAAGAGCTTTAGCACAGATTAATGAAACTGATTCGCTTGATAAACTGAATGATATCAGAGTCGCTTTCCTTGGAAAGAAGGGTGAACTTACAGAAGTACTTAAAGGTATGAAGGAAGTTGCACCAGAAGACAGACCTAAGGTTGGTCAGATTGTTAATGAGACAAGACAGGCAATTGAAGAAGTATTAGATAAGGCTAAGACAGAATTAGCTGCCAAGAAGAGAGAACTTCAGTTAAAGAGTGAAGTAATAGATGTTACTCTTCCATCTAAGAGGGATGAGTTAGGACATAAGCATCCTAATACACTTGCATTAGAAGAAATCCAGAAGATATTCATCGGAATGGGTTATGAAGTAGTTGATGGACCAGAAGTTGAGTATGATTACTACAACTTTGAGGCACTTAACATACCAGCTAACCACCCGGCTAAGGATGAACAGGATACATTCTACATTAATGATAAGATAGTACTCCGTACACAGACTTCCCCTGTTCAGGCAAGAGTTATGGAGAAGGGCAAGCTCCCTATCAGAATGATTTCTCCAGGACGTGTATACAGAGCAGATGAAGTTGATGCTACACATTCACCATGCTTCCATCAGGTAGAAGGTCTTGTAATTGATAAGGGAATCACATTTGCAGACCTTAAGGGAACTTTAGCAGAATTCGCTAAGGAGCTTTTCGGACCTGATACTAAAGTTAAATTCAGACCACATCATTTCCCATTCACTGAGCCTAGTGCCGAGATGGATGTAAGCTGTTTCAAATGTGGTGGTAAAGGATGCCGTTTCTGTAAGGGCGAGGGATGGATTGAAATCCTCGGCTGTGGAATGGTTCACCCACATGTATTCGAGCTTTGTGGAATTGATAAGGAAGAATATACAGGATTTGCCTTTGGTGTAGGACTTGAGAGAGTTGCTCTTCTTAAGTACGAAATCGATGACATGAGACTTCTTTATGAGAACGATATCAGATTTATAAAGCAGTTCTAAATCGATTCATATAGTGGTCTAACGACTGGAATAAGATAAAGTATATTTAAGGAGAATGACGATATGAATACATCATTAAATTGGATAAAAGCAATGGTTCCAGGTCTTGAGTGTACAGATCAGGAATTCAGAGATGCTATGACACTTTCAGGAACTAAGGTGGAGTGTTTTAATGCATTTGACAAGAACCTTGATAAAATCGTAGTTGGACAGATTCTCTCAGTTGAGAGACATCCTGATGCAGACAAGCTTGTAATATGCCAGGTTAATGTTGGCAGTGAGAATGTCCAGATTGTAACAGGTGCACCTAATATTGAAGTTGGTTCAAGTGGACAGAAGGTTCCTGTAGTATTAGACGGAGGTAAAGTTGCCGGAGGACATGACGGCGGCGCACTTCCAGAAGACGGAATTAAGATTAAGAAGGGCAAGCTAAGAGGAGTAGAGTCATGCGGTATGATGTGCTCTATCGAGGAACTTGGTTCTTCAAGAGAATTCTTCCCGGATGCACCAGAGGAAGGAATATATATATTTGGAGATGATGCTGTTGTTGGTTCAAGTGCGGTAGAGTACTTAGGACTTAATGATACAGTATTTGAATATGAGATAACTAATAACCGTGTAGACTGCTACAGCGTTATCGGTATCGCAAGAGAGGCTGCTGCTACATTCAGAAAGCCTTTCAATCCACCGGTTGTTACTAAGACAGGTAACGATGAGGATGTTAACACAATGGTTTCAGTTGATATTGAAGCTAAGGAGCTTTGCTCAAGATATGTTGCAAGAGTTGTTAAGAATATCAGACTTGCTCCATCTCCAAAGTGGATGCAGCAAAGACTTATGACAGCAGGTATCAGACCAATCAACAACATTGTTGATATCACTAACTATGTTATGGAAGAATATGGTCAGCCAATGCATGCATATGACTATGATACTATTGCAGGTCACAAGATTGTTGTAAGAACAGCAACTGATGGCGAAAAGTTTGTAACGCTTGACGGACAGGAGAGAACTCTTGATGCACAGACACTTCTTATCTGTGATGGTGAGAAGCCAGTTGGTATCGCAGGTATCATGGGTGGCGAGAATTCAATGATTACTGATGATGTCCAGACAATGCTTTTTGAAGCAGCTACATTTGACGGAACTAACATCAGAAAGACAACTAAGAAGATTGGTTTAAGAACAGACGCTTCTGGTAAATTTGAGAAGGGACTTGATCCAGAGAACGCAATAGAGGCTATCAACAGAGCATGCCAGCTTATTGAAGAGCTTGATGCAGGTGATGTTGTAGGAGGCGTGGTTGATGTATATCCTGACCCTGTAACTAAGAAGAGACTTCCATTTGAGCCGGCTAAATACAATGCTTTACTTGGTACTAATGTATCAGATGAAGATATGCTTTCTTACTTTGAAAGACTTGAAGTTGAATATGATAAAGATGCTAATGAGCTTATTATTCCAACATTTAGACAGGATCTTAACAGAGACGCGGATATGGCAGAGGAAGTTGCAAGATTCTTCGGATATGACAACATTCCTACAACTCTTCCTAAGGGAGAGACAACAATGGGTAAGATTTCATTTGAGCAGAGTATTGAAGATGCAGCTTCTGAGGTTGCCCAGTTTACAGGATTCTCACAGGCTATGACATACTCATTCGAGAGCCCTAAGGTATTCGATAAGTTAAAGCTTCCTGCTGATTCTGTATACAGAAAGACAGTTGTAATCTCTAATCCATTAGGAGAGGATTTCTCGGTTATGAGAACACTTCCAATTCACGGAATGCTTACATCTTTATCTACTAACTATAACAGAAGAAACAAGAATGTTAAGTTATATGAATTGGCTAAGATTTACCTTGCAGCAGATGATGTTAACGAGCTTCCGGACGAAAGAGTTGAATTCACACTCGGAGCTTTCGGCAGCGTTGATTTCTACTCAATGAAGGGTGTTATTGAAGAATTCCTTGAGAAGATTGGAATGAAGAAGAAGCCAACATATGATGCTAAGGCTGGTATTCCATTCTTACATCCAGGCCGTCAGGCTGATGTATATTACGCTGATAAGAAGATTGGTTACATCGGAGAACTTCATCCGGATGTTGCCGATACTTACTCAATCGGTGAGAGAACATATATTGTTGTTATTGATATTCCAACAGTTACAGAAATGGCAAGCTTTGATAAGAAGTTCACAGGAATTGCAAAGTTCCCAGCTGTAACAAGAGATATCAGTATGGTAATGCCTAAGGAACTTCCAGTTGGTGAAGTTGAGAAGATTATTGAAAAGCGCGGCGGCAAGATATTAGAAAGCTACAACCTCTTCGACATCTACGAAGGAAGCCAGATTAAAGAAGGCTTCAAGTCAGTTGCTTACTCAATCGCATTCAGAGCTAAGGACAGGACACTTGAGGATAAGGATATCACACCAGTAATGGAGAAGATATTCAAGGATCTTGAGGCTGACGGAATCGAGCTTAGAAAGTAATACAGACCCAGCTGTTACAGTGGTCGGTAAAGGGGCGGCGTGTGGCGCCGCCCCTTTGCTTTGAAAGGAGTAGTACATGGATTTACATGATTTTTATTATGATCTGCCAGAGGAGCTTATTGCGCAGGACCCTTTGTCTGACAGATCAAGTTCAAGACTTATGGTGCTTGATAAAGAAACAGGAGAGATTGAACATAAGATATTCAGAGATATCGTAGATTATCTTAAGCCGGGTGATTGTCTTGTTGTTAATGACACTAAGGTAATACCAGCGAGACTTATAGGTACTAAGGCTGATACAGGAGCTACTATTGAAGTGCTTCTTCTTAAAAGACTTGAAGACAGACAGGATACATGGGAAGTTCTTGTTAAGCCGGGAAAGAAGGCTAAGGTTGGTGCTAAGATAAGTTTTGGCGAAGGCAAGCTTATAGGAGAGATTATTGATATAGTTGAAGAAGGGAACAGACTTATCCAGTTCACATATGATGGAATATTTGAAGAGATTCTTGATGAGCTTGGACAGATGCCACTTCCACCATATATAACACATAAACTTGAAGATAAGAACAGATATCAGACAGTATATGCAAAGCATGAGGGTTCTGCAGCAGCGCCTACTGCCGGATTACATTTTACAACAGAGCTACTTGAAAAAATCAAGGCCATGGGAGTTAATATTGCAAGAGTAACACTTCATGTGGGACTTGGAACATTCAGACCTGTCAAGGTAGAGAATATTCTTGACCATCATATGCATTCGGAGTTTTATGTTGTTACACAGGAAGCTGCAGATATGATCAATAATACAAGAAAAAATGGCGGCAGGGTAATTGCTGTTGGAACAACAAGCACAAGAACTCTTGAGTCAGTCGCACTTGAAGATGGAACAATTCCAGCAAAGAGTGGATGGACAGAGATATTCATATATCCGGGATATAAGTTCAAGGCAATCGATTGTCTTATAACTAATTTCCATCTTCCAGAATCAACACTTGTTATGCTGGTATCAGCACTTGCAGGAAGAGAACATGTGCTTCATGCCTATGAGGTTGCTGTGCAGGAGAAATACAGATTCTTCAGTTTTGGAGATGCTATGTTTATAAAATAATGCAGAAGATATGGGAGGAGAAAAATAGTGGGAGCAGAAAGAAGAAGAGCATCAAGAGTCCCGATTAATGTGACATTGTCACTCAATGGTATCAGTGATGAAAATGATGCATGTGAGCAAAAAAATATAAGTGTTGAAACAGTAGACATTTCAAAGGGTGGTATAGCTTTTATTACAAAAAAAACCTTGAAAAAGGGGACTTTTTACAATACTTCAATTCAAATGCCGAACCATGAGATTCTTGATGTTGTTATTGAAATAGTAAGACAGCAGCCAGATGAGAATGGTGAGATTATGTATGGAAGCCGTTTTGTTGGAATAGGACCTGAAGACGAATTTCGTATAGAGGTATTCAGAATGGTATTTGAAGGAACAAAAAATCAGAATAATTAAAATTAAAGATATTGAGTAGTGCGGATAATCGCGGCTGCAATTGCCGAAAGGCAGCAGGTGAGGAAAGTCCGGGCTTCGCAGGGCAGGATGCCAGATAACGTCTGGTGGAGGTGACTCCAAGGATCTGTCTCTTATACACATCTGACGCTGCCGAC
>ERZ1027150.819-NODE-819-length-24792-cov-26.737721_pt1 | contig 24792 bp, 21 predicted proteins | sample MGYA00519276_ERZ1027150 | MGnify/ENA primary metagenome ERZ1027150 (study PRJEB26926, sample SAMN06164860) | human gut metagenome | biome: ENVO:00009003; feature: ENVO:2100002; material: ENVO:00002003 | host: Homo sapiens | place: USA | collected 2012 ... | reverse complement strand
GATTAGCTGCAGTCTCGTGGGCTCGGAGATGTGTATAAGAGACAGATATATATCTATATCAACGGCTTAAAAATTAAGTAAGATTATTCCTTTCAATATTTAAATCTGATTATTACACTAAACATTTCATGCAAAATAAAAGGTTAGCATTTGCGTTTGTAAAAAAAACAAAAATAGGGTTCATCAATTGGTATGATCCCAACGACAGAAAAGCTCTTAGTGGAACACCATATAAAATTAGCGAACAATTAAAAGCAATAGGGTATGAGATTATTTGGATAAAAATAAGTCAAACATTTCTATATAGACTATACAACAAAATAATTTCTATTCTAAATAAATTCTCAAAAAGGAAGTTAAATGCAAGCCACACAATAATAGGAGCAATTTTACAATCTTCTTCTATTAAGAAAAAACTTATCAAGAAATGTGATCTATTATTGGCTCCGATGGCAAGTGAAGGCTTATATACCTTAAAGACAGATATACCTATCATTTACTTATCAGATGCGACTTTTTCTATTATGGTTGGATATTATTTTAAAAATTTATCTCAATCAGCCATAAGACAAGGGAATAAAATTGAACAAATAGCCCTAAATAAATCAACAGCCATTATTGTATCATCAGACTGGGCTCGAAACTCTGTAATAAATGATTACCACCAAAGCCCCCATAAAGTTCACGTTATAGAATTTGGTGCTAATATTGACCCCAAAGACATAATCAAAAAGACTTATAAATTTGATGGACATTTAAATTTGTTATTTTTAGGAGTAGATTGGATTCGTAAAGGCGGTAAAATAGCAGTAGAAGCAACTCGATATCTAAATGATATAGGAATACCAACCACACTTCATATTGTTGGGATTAAAAATTTGAATAATGAAATTAAGGACCTACCATATGTAAATTATATTGGCTTCCTTAATAAAAATATTCCTGAACAATATAATCTATTGGTTTCCACCATCCGAAAATGCCATTGTTTGTTACTTCCTACCCTAGCAGAATGCTCAGCTATTGCATTCTGTGAAAGTAGTGCAAATGGTCTACCAATATTTTCTCACAAAACAGGAGGAGTAGAAAATTATGTGCACGATGGGAAAAATGGTTATCTTCTTCCATTAGGTTCAACAGGCAATGATTTTGGGAAAAAAATACAAGAATGTTTAGAAAATGGTGAATTAGAAAAGATGGCAATTACAGCTCCTTATATCTATGAAGAAAAATTAAATTGGACTGTATGGAGCAAGAAAGTAGAAGTAATTATTCAACAGATAATAGGAAATGACAGAAACTAACAATAAGCGAGTTGCTTTAAACACCCTTATTCTCTATTTTCGCATGATTCTTATTATGCTTGTAACTTTGTATACTTCCAGGGTTATATTAGATGAATTAGGTGTTAAAGATTATGGTATATACAATGTTATAGGAGGAGTTGTTATGATGTTCTCGTTTTTAAACAATTGTATGACCTCTTCAACACAGCGTTTTATTACTTTTGAATTAGGAAAAGGCAATATTCAAAAACTTAAAGAAATATTCTCAACAGCACTAAATATACACATCTTTATAGCAATAATCATTGTATTATTAGCCGAAACAATAGGGCTTTGGTTTATCAATGAGAAACTTGTGATTCCTAATGATAGGATGCATGCTGCTAACTGGGTATATCAATTTTCTATACTTACTTTTTGTGTAAATATTATTCAAGTCCCTTATAATGCAGTTCTAATTGCTCATGAAAAGATGAACATATATGCCTATATAAGTATCCTAGAAGCTATCTTAAAATTATCTATAGCTTATTCATTGACTATAGTAACCTCAGATAAACTCATAGCATATGGAATTTTAGTTTTTATTATTCAATTTATCATCCGAACTATCTATCAGATATATTGTAAAAATAAATACCAAGAATGTCAATCCCGTTTTTGGGGGAGTAGAAAACTATATAAAGAAATGTCCAGTTTTGCAGGATGGAATTTGTTTGGAAGCATAGCCTGGCTGTTAAGAGATCAAGGAATAAACATTGTACTCAATATGTTTTTTGGTCCTGTGATTAATGCAGCCAGAGGAATTGCTTCACAGGTCTCAAATGCCGTTATGGGATTTATCACTAATTTTCAAGTGGCATTAAACCCGCAAATTACTAAAAACTATGCAAACAATAATATCTTGGAGATGGAAAAACTAACTTATTTAGGCATTAAATTTTCTTTCATACTTTTATTTATAATGTCATTTCCTTTATGCCTAAATATCAATTATATTTTAAAATTATGGCTAGTTGACGTTCCTGATTATACAGCATATTTCATTATACTAATAATGATTGATTCATTAATTGGCAATCTTTTTGGTGTTCCACTAATGACTTCTTTATCTGCTACAGGAAAAATAAAAAGTTATCAGATAACAGTAAGTTGTATTATACTTTGTATTGTGCCCATAGGCTATGTTATTTTAAAACAAGGCTATGATGCACCTTCTGTTCTTTATATCTCTATATTCTTCACTTTAATTGCAGGATTCATTCGTTTCTTTTTTTGTCATAGGTTAATAGGGTTTTCATTAAGAAACTTATCTCAATCTGTACTTATTCCTATTTCCAATATGACCTTACTCTCATTACCAATTCCGGTTTATCTCAAATTAAAATACTTTCAAGATAATACTATAAAGAATTTTATTATAATAAGTCTAACCACAATTCTTATATCCACAATATCAGCATGGTTCATTGGAATCAAAACAAACGAAAGAAGAACAATAATACAAACTATTAAGAACAGAATAAAAAATAAATGAAGGAAATTTGCTCAACCACAATATGTACAGGATGTGGAATTTGCGTCTCCCTGTGTCCCAAGAAATGTATATCCATGACAACGGGTTACTTAGGTCATCTTTTCCCAGAGATTAACCAATCCCAATGTATAGACTGTGGATTATGTAAGAAAAATTGCCCTTCACTTTCTTCAATTGATGCCAATTATCCGATCAAGGCATTTGCTGCCTGGGCTAAAGACCAGAAGGACTATGAGACAAGTACATCAGGAGGTGCCGCATCCGTCTTATCTCGGTACATTCTCCTGCGAGGAGGCGTAGTTTATGGTTGTTGCGTTATGCCTGAAGTTAAAATAACTCATATACGCATAGATAATATAAATGAATTATACAAACTAAAAGGCTCCAAATATGTTCAAAGTTCCATTACTTCTGTAATTCCTCAGATCAAAAAGGATATAAAAGAAGGACGTCATACATTATTTATCGGTACCCCATGCCAGGTTTCAGCAATAAAAAAGCTCTTTAAAGAGTATCCCCCCAATCTATATCTTGTAGATATTATATGCCATGGAACTCCTTCCAATAAGTTCCTGTCAGATTATATCACAAAGAACTTACAGATACCACTAAATCAAGTTACTCAAATAATATTTAGATTACCAGACTCGTTCAGTCTTTGTCTATATAATAAAACAAAACTACTTTACAAATCAAATAATCTATGGACAAACAGATACGAAGATTTATATTATAATACCTTCATTGATGGATTCACTTATCGCCCAAGCTGTTTTTTATGCAAGTATGCTGCCCCCCAAAGAGTTTCTGATATAACTATTGGAGATTTCTGGGGATTGGGAAATGAAGCCCCAGATGATGAGATTCCAGAACATAATAGTGGAATATCATGCATTCTACCAATAAGTAAAAAAGGGGAGGAGCTAATCTACTCTATCAGAAATAATCTCAATATATATGAACGCCCAATTACTGAAGCAATAAATGGTAATGAACAATTAAGAACTCCTAAAAAGAAAGATTGGCGAATAAGAATGTTTCAACTCATGATACATTTTATGCCAATCTCTACCTCTTATTATATCCTTAACTGTGACAGAATTCTTAAATATAAATTTAATAAAAAGCTCAATATCTGATGAATATAGGCGTTATAACTTTCCATGCCGCTTTTAACTATGGCAGTATGCTGCAAGCATATGCAATGCAAACAATTCTGGAAAAGCAAGGGCACAAGGTCGAAATTATTAATTTCCGTACGAAAGAGCAAAAGCTAGGCTATCCGAAAGCTATAGAGTTGTCCAGTTTACACAATATAAAACAAAGCATCATCCATTTGTTTGAACCCTCATCAATTTCGATGTTAAACAAAAAATGGAATAGATTTGATAATTTCCTACATAAATATTTAAATCTCACAAAAGAATATACAACATTAGAAGAACTCAAGCAGGCTAATTTTAATTATGACATTCTAATTACAGGAAGTGATCAAATTTGGAACACATTAGCTTTTGATTTCAGTGAAGCATATTTTGGCAGTTTCGTAGGGTCACAAACCTCAAAAGTAGCATACGCACCTTCCATGGGGCCAAATCCGGAGAAGCAAGACACAGCTTATCTTAGAATGTTATTATCAGATTTTAAAGCAGTCGCAGTACGTGAAGCAAGGACTAAAGATTTCTTAGAAAAAAATCAAATTTTGAGAAATGTTGACATTGTATTAGATCCCACAATGCTTCTTGACGCCCAAGATTATAATAGCTTATATTCTGATGAACCGCTAATCAAAGGGAAATACATCTTCTATTATACACCGGGAAGTATTCGTCACGAATTCCTGAAAGAAGCTGAAATGATGGCAGAAAAAATGAGACTTCCTGTCATATGCGATACATTCTATAGATCAAAGGATCTCAAAGGATATAAACATATCTTCTCCTACCCTTCTACCGGCCCCTCTGAGTTTTTAAACCTGATTAAGAATGCTTACATGGTATGTGGAGCATCATTTCATCTGATGGTATTTTCCATTCTATTCAAAAAGAACTTTTATTGTATGAATGGAGATGTTGACAGCCGGATGAATCATCTGATGAAAACAGTAGGACTTGAAAATAATATATGGAGTATTACTCACAAAACAGAATTCCAGTTTGCTGAGACCAACTATACATCCGAGATCCAGGAGAACATCAGAAAAGCAAAAGAAAAATCTATCGAGTTCCTAAAAAAAAATTTACACATTGACTAGCTTCTTGAATGAATTATGGATGTATCAATTATCTTTGTAAATTATAATACAGAAAAACTGATAATAGATTGCATTAATAGCATTTATGAAAAGACAAAAGGTATTACTTTTGAAATAATTGTTGTAGACAACGCGTCAAAAAACGACACATCAGTACTTCAGCACGATAAAAGAATAACATACATTCAGTCTCCCAAAAACTTAGGATTCGGGGGAGCCAATAACTTGGGTGTGAAATATGCTAAAGGAGAATACTTGTTCTTCCTTAACCCTGATACATTACTTATAAATAACGCAATTTATATATTATATAATTATCTGCAAAATAATCCAGATGTAGGTATATGTGGTGGGAATTTATATGATATAAACAAGAATCCAGCGCATTCTTACAGAATTATAGCTCCAGGCATTTTATCAGAAATTTATACATTAGTTTCAGGGATTCCTTTTAAATATTTTCTACATGAAGATTTCAATCCTACATCTAGTCCTATAAGCGTAGCTTATGTAACGGGAGCAGATTTATTAATCAGAGCTTCTGTTTTTAAAAAGGTAGGTGGCTTTGACAAACAATTCTTTATGTATTTTGAGGAAACATATCTCTGTAGAGAGGTAAGCAAACTAAAATATAGAATATACAATGTTCCACAAGCTCAAATTATACATTTCGAAGGAAAGAGTTTTGAATGGAAACAACAGAGAGAAGAAATGTATTTTCAAAGTAGAAGAACATATATCTTTTCACAATGCGGAAAGCTCTCTTATTATATATGTAACCTAATATATGCTATTACATGTATCACAAGAATCATTCTTTTCACATTAAAGAGAGACAATAAGAAAAGAAAATTCTGGGTATATCGATTAAAGTTATTATCGTAAAATAAAAAAAACGGAACTTTATAGCATGCTGGCAAATCCTAAAGAGAGCCAAAGCAAATTATGAGTAGGGTTCTTGATTATCTGAACCCCTTCTGGAATCAGATCTTCACATACAGAAATGACAAATACTCAATTAATGATCTACTCAGACGGGTACTGAGACCTATTATCCAACGAAAGAACAATCAGTTCTTCGGATGTGTGAAGGATAAGTCTATAATATCTACAAACACGCAGAAGTCCCTTTCAGGGATTACTTTCGCAAGCTACTCAGAGAATTAAAAAAGGGAAGAACTGATTACGAAAACTTTCTTCCCATGACAATATGAAAATTATAATCGTTAAATTTGTAAACTCTTTTTTAGATAGGAACCAACAGGCACCCATTTAAGAGGGACTACCCTAAAATTGGGTGTTCACAGTAGAGCTTATATCTATTAGGCCTATTTAAGCCTACAGCAAGAAAAACTGCATTCTATAATTAAGATTTAGGAAGTAGTAATCTCATGCTTAAATAATTACGCTATAAAGCAAAATAGCATCACAATAATAAACATAAAAGATATGGAAAGACTTCTTTACATAGGTGACAATCCCAATAAGGTAAAAAATGGAGGTGATTGGGTGAACCAAAGGAATATTTTTGCTCTAAAGACTATATATAAAGAGAATTTTCATACCTATTCGGTTATGTGTAAAAATTCATTCAAAACATTCGCCAATTTATTAAGAAACTATATGCTTGGATTGTCTCCACATATTGTTAAGGAAATAACGAAGTATATAAGAGATAACAACATTGACTCTATTTTTTTATCAACATCAAAATTTGGCAAACTTGCTAAAATTCTAAGAAAAGAATTCCCTAATCTCAAAATATATGTATTTTTCCATAACATAGAGAAACAATATACTACGGAAGAAGTAAGAATTAATCCTACTTGGAAAAATAAATTTATCGCAAAAAAAACAGCCTATAACGAAGCTCTTTCTTGCGAATTTGCAGATAAGATAATCCTACTAAACCAGCGAGATAATCTGCTATTAAATAAGCTTTATGGGAAGACAGCCAATATCTTATTACCGACAACTTTTATTGATAAATTTGAATCGGGACTTAAAACGAAGAATGCCACTAATCGTCCTTTGACTCTTCTTTTTGTTGGATTTGCTTTTTTTGCTAATATAGAAGGAGTAACCTGGTTCATAAAGAATATTCTCCCCCATCTACAAAACTGCAAACTTCAAGTTGTAGGGAATGGTATGAACCAAATATTTACTTCCTCAGACAATCTAGAAGTATATGGGTATGTGGATGATTTAGCTTCATTTTATTATAATGCAGATATTGTGGTTTTACCTATATTCTCAGGTGGAGGAATGAAGACAAAAACTGCTGAAGCACTCATGTATGGCTGTCCTATAATAGGCACTCAAGAAGCTTTTGAAGGTTATAATATTGATTATAATAAAATCGGTGGATTAGCCAATACTAAAGAAGAAATGATTGCTAGCATTAATAGACTTAAAAACAATCCCATATTAATAGAAAAAGCAAGTAAGTATGCACGTACCATCTTCAAACAATCATACAGCATCCAGACAACAATAGAAACACTTAAAGAAAATTTACTCCTATCATAATAAACATATGAAAAAAGTTATGCTCGTATTCGGGACACGTCCTGAAGCAATAAAAATGGCCCCATTAGTAAAAGAATTTCAAAAGGACAATAACTTTGAAACACAAGTCTGTGTGACAGGTCAACATAGACAAATGTTAGATCAAGTTTTAGAACTTTTCAAAATCAAGCCTAATTACGACTTGAATATCATGAAAGCTGGGCAAGACTTATATGATATTACTTCACAAGTTATTATAGGAATGCGCGACATATTAAAAACAGCTAAACCTGACATAGTATTAGTACATGGTGACACTACTACTAGTACTGCAACTGCACTAGCTGCATTTTACCAACAGATCCCTGTTGCTCATGTAGAAGCGGGGTTAAGAACACATAATATCTATAGTCCTTGGCCTGAAGAAATGAACAGACAAATCACTGGCCGTATAGCAACTTATCATTTCTCACCAACTGAATTAAGTAAAACTAATCTCATTAAAGAAAACATAGATAGCAAAAATATCATTATTACAGGAAATACCGTTATTGATGCTCTATTTTATGTTATTAAGAAAATAAAAGCTGACAATACACTAAGCGAAAATTTATACCAAAATCTTGTACAATGCGGCTATGACACCCAAAGACTAAATAATGGACGACAGTTAATTTTGATTACAGGCCATAGAAGAGAAAATTTTGGAGACGGTTTCATTCATATGTGTAAAGCAATCAAAAGTCTTGTTCAGAAATATCCAAATGTAGATTTTGTATATCCAATGCATCTGAACCCTAATGTTAGAAAACCTATTCATGAAGTTTTTGGCGAAAATTTATCGGAACTATCAAATATGTTTTTCATAGAACCATTAGAATACTTTAGCTTCATCTATTTAATGGAAAAAGCAACTATTATATTAACGGATAGTGGAGGTATTCAAGAGGAAGCGCCTAGCTTGGGCAAACCAGTTTTGGTTATGCGTGATACCACAGAACGTCCTGAAGCTGTTGAAGCAGGAACTGTAAAATTAGTTGGAACAAATTATGATACAATTATAAATAGTGTATCTGATTTATTAGATAATGAAAAATCTTATTTACAAATGAGTCAATCCACAAATCCATATGGCGATGGAAAAGCCTGTGAACGAATTGTTTCATTTATACAACAGTTATAATTACAAAAGATGATCGCATTTCTAAGAAGTACTGACGGAAATCCGGATTCAAGATTACAAAAATACATTGACGCTGTAGTTGAGAAAAAAATTAGCTTTCTTGTCTTTTGCTGGGATAGGAATCTCAAATTTACAGACAATAAAAACTATGTCTATTATCATAAAAAAGCTGTTTATGGTTCAGGGATGAAAAACATGACTAGACTCCTTGGATTTAATCTCTTCTTATTTAAGCAACTCATTTCTAATAGAAAAAAAATAGAAATAATTCATGCATGTGACTTTGACACAATACTCCCCGCTATTTTCATGAAAATCTTTTTTCATAAAAAGGTTATTTATGATATCTTCGACTGGTTCGTAGATTCAAGAGAGTTACACAATCCTTTCATAAAATCTTGTATATTAAGTTTTGAATACATTGCATTAAAACTATCTGACAGAACTATTGTATGCGAAGAAGAACGAAAAAAACAAATAAAGTTTCAGCCTAAAAATATCTGGGTTTTACCCAATATCCCCAACTTCAAGCCTCTAAATACATCTGAAACAGAAGAAATAGAAACCCCAATAAAAGTTTCTTATGTCGGCGTTTTAACAAAACACCGAGGAATTGAGAAAGTCATAAAATATGCCGAGACACATCCAGATCAAATTAATTTGGAAATAGCAGGATTTGGAGAACTTGAGGAACTAATAAAACAGGCTTGTAAAAAGGTTAACAATATTCATTATTGGGGAACTGTGCCTTATGAAAAAGGTATTGAGATTATGAAAAATTCAGATATTATATTAGCAATTTATGAGAAAACTATTCCAAACCATATTTATGCAGCCCCCAATAAGTATTATGAAGGTCTATATTTAGGAAAGCCAATTTTAACGACTAAAGATACTTATGTTGGAATTAAAACTGAAAAATACAATACGGGATTTACAATAAATGAAGATATAAATGAACTGAAAACTCTTTTTTCTAAGGAGAGCTTAAGAAGTGAAATAAATAGATACAAAGTCAATGCCCGTAATTTGTGGAAAACTAAATACTCAAATTACATAAGTACATTCATGAATGAAGTTTATATACCTTTCATTTTATTGAATGTAAAAAAACATAAATAATCATGCAATATAGTATAAAAGTTGACAGATTTTGGCTATATTATTTTGTAATCAGATTATTTTATCTAGTATTTTCAATATTTATATATGCAAAACTAACAACTTTGGGTGATACAAACAGATATCTTACAGCTCCGTTAAGCTCTTTAGGGGATATTAATTTATTCTATAACTCCACAGCTATGATGGATGCAATCGGTAGTATCTTTGGCATTTTAGGAGGATCAAACATTCTTTCTAATTTACCATTTACTCTACTTTCTTTCTTCATTATCAAATGGAGTATTGATTCTTTTCAGTTTCGTAAATATGTAGATAACAGGCTCTTGATTATTGTGCTAAGTTTGCCTAATTTTTGTGTATGGACCAGTGTCTGTTCAAAGGAAACTATCGGTTTAACTTTTTCTGCAATATTAGGAGGATTAATAATCCGTTTCCTCCAAAGGGATTATAAACTAAAAAAGCTAGATTTTTTTGCAATATATTTATGTTTAATTTTTAAACCTCAATACTTACCTTTCATTCTTCAAGGTTTATGTATCATATATATAATGAATGAACACCTTCATAAAATTCAGTTAAAAACTCTCTTTGGATTATTTATTATATGCTGTAACCTTCTATTTTTATATTGTATTAGTGATATCATTAATAAATATGCAGATATAATGTATCTACATTTTGATGATCCTAATGCAAATTCTACTAGAGATAATATTTGGTTAAAAGAAAATGATTTCTTTTATAAAGCTCCAGCCGGTATGTTCGTCGCATTTTTTGGCCCAACATTAAGTGAGATGCTACATAGCCCTGTTCACCTTATTGCTGGAATAGAAAGTTTGATTTTATTGGCACTACTGATAGCATTATCAAGTAAGCTGATTACCAGATTCTTATTACAATACAAATTAGATGTTATAATACTTTTTTCTTATTTCATTATTATCACAGGTATCAGCCTATTACATTACCCTTTTGGTGTTTTTAATCCTGGATCAGCCATTAGATACAGAACGAACTTTCTATATTTATTTATCTTATTGTTCTTGTACATATCCAAACAATATAATTTAACCAACAAAAAAATACTATCATGAAATTAATTTTCTCAGGAAATACAGCGTGGAGTATGTATAACTTCAGAAAAGATATATTATCAGAATGTATAAAAAATGGACATAAAGTCTTTGTAATTGCGCCATCAGACCCTTATTATGAAAAGCTCATAAAAGAACTAGGTTGTACTTTTATTCCAATCAATATTAAAAGAAAAGGCACTAATCCAATTCAAGATTTAAAGTTATACTTTCAATATAGAAAACATATAAAAAAAATTAAGCCTAATGGTTGTTTCTTTTATACTATCAAGCCTAATATATATGGAGGTCTAGCTGCATCACACCTAAACATCCCATATATACCTGTCACTACAGGACTAGGATATGTTTTCAACACGAAAAGCATTATTAATAATATAGTACAAATATTATATAAACTATCTTTCAAAAGAGCCAAACAAGTATGGTTTTTAAATAATGATGATGCTTCTCTATTTGTAGACAAAGCTATTATTTCAAGAAATAAAGTAAAAATTCTAAAAGGGGAAGGTATAGATATTAATAAATTTCAGGTAAGTGCTGATATAAACAAAAATAATGAACTAGTTTTTCTTCTATTTGCACGAATGTTATGGGACAAAGGTGTTGGTATTTTTGTTGAAGCTGCAAAAAAAATTAAACAATCGAATCCTACTATCAGATTTCAGTTACTTGGCGCTGTAGACAATGATAATCCGATGGGAATTTCTATGACACAACTAATGGAATGGAACAATAATGGTTATATAGAATATTTAGGTAATACAAATGACGTTAGGCCCTATATTTACAAAAGCAGTTGTGTTGTTTTACCATCATATTATCGAGAGGGAATACCTTTTTGTCTAATGGAAGGTGCAGCTGCTGGAAAACCTTTGATTACAACAGATAATATAGGATGTAAAGAGGTCGTAGAAGATGGATATAATGGCTTTTTATGTTCAACCAATGATGTAAGTAGTTTAGTTGATGCACTAAATAAAATGATTAATTTATCTCCAGAGAATCGTATAAAAATGGGACAAAACGGACGAAAGAAAATTGAAAATGAATTTAATATAGAACTTATAAAAAACGAATATACTCAAACAATAAACTTACTTTTTAAATGATAAAAGCTATGGAACAACCTCCATTACATAACTCAGAAGAAATTGAAATTGATTTCAAAAAATTAGCATTAAAATTAATTTCAAGAAAACGATTTATATTGCACATTTTAATATATAGTATTATTATAGGTTTCATAATCTCATTTAGTCTCCCCAAACAATATAAAGTGACTGTAACTTTATCTCCTGAATCAGGAAAGAGTGGTAGTTCCAGTGAATTATCTGGAATGGCATCAATGCTAGGAGTTAACATGGGAGGAGTAGAGTCAGATGCTATAAATAGTACTATGTTCCCAGAAATTAGTCAATCTACACCATTTCTAATAGAAATGTACAATACCAAAGTACAAACTATTAAAAATGACACGATTGAATTAACTCAATACATACAATCACAAAAGAAACCATGGTGGTCTCATGTATTCCAGTTTCCTAATAAATTAATGTCATTTATTTTTAAGTTCACTTCAGAATCTAAAACTGATAATATAAAGGACACAATAGACCCTTTCAGATTAACACCCGAACAATATAATAATATAGCCAATATAAAAAATGTCCTGTCCGTAGACATTGATAAAAAAACAAATAAAACAACGGTATCAGCAAAACTCCAAGATCCTATTGCTTGTGCTATTGTGGCTGATAGTGCAGTTTCAAAACTACAAAAATATATTATTAATTATCGCACAAAAAAAGCATTAGAGAATTACAATTATTTAGAAAAACTTTGTAAAGAACGTAAAGAGGAATATTTTAAAGCACAAGAAAAGTACGCAAACTTTATGGATGCTAACAAGAATGTCATACGGCAACAAACGCAAGCAGAAGGAAATCGCCTTCAAAATGAAATGAATATAGCCTTCCAGATATATAGTCAAATAGAAACCCAATTACAAATGGCACAGGCTAAATTACAGGAAGAGAAACCTGTTTTTGCTATTATAGAACCAGCTTCCATACCGCTCTATCCTTCTGGTCCTAATAAGCTTGTTATTATTATAGCTTGTATTTTTATAGGAGTTATAGGTAGTTGTATATGGATTCTATTTCGTAAAAATAAAGAGAAATAACATTTAGTAAACAGCATATATACATAAGTCTAAGTACATCTTTAGCATCTAAAAAAATAAAGAAAAATTATTACACATGCTAATATTTACAATTTAATAAGCTCTCAACTATATCATCTAATTCATGAATGCTACTCAAACATCCATACCTGGCGTAGTTATCATTGAACCACGCCTTTTTAAAGACGACAGAGGTTATTTCTTCGAGTCGTTTTCGGAACGAGACTTCAATGCACAAGTCAGAGAAGTCAAGTTTGTACAGGACAATGAAAGCATGTCATCATACGGGGTCATGCGTGGACTGCATTTCCAGCGCCCGCCTTACACACAGAGTAAGTTGGTACGCTGTGTGAAGGGTGCCGTACTGGATGTAGCGGTGGATATCCGCAAAGGAAGTCCGACCTACGGGCAGCATGTGGCCGTAGAACTGACGGAAGAGAATCATCGTCAGTTCTTTGTTCCACGGGGCTTTGCACATGGTTTCGCAGTCTTGAGTGAAACTGCCATTTTCCAGTATAAATGTGACAATTTTTATCATCCGGAAGCAGATGGAGGAATCAGTATTCTGGATGACTCACTGGGTATTGATTGGCATATTCCAACGGATCATTCCATCCTGAGTGAAAAGGATACAAAGCATCCGCTCTTGAAGGACTTTGATTCCCCTTTTGATTTCAATGTTTCTTTATATTAAAAGGTGAAAGGAAAAGGAGTTATGAATATATTGGTAACCGGTGCCAACGGTCAGCTTGGCAATGAAATGCGCATCATCAGTAAGGAGACTGGATATGATTTCCTGTTTACAGATGTTGTGGAAGTGGAAGGTGTAGAAACAACCTTGCTGGACATTACCGATGCAGAGGCTGTAGAGAATATTGTACGGAAACACCAGATCGATTGCATCGTAAATTGTGCTGCCTATACCAATGTGGATAAGGCGGAGAGCGATGTGGATCTGTGCCGGAAGCTGAATGCAACTGCTCCCAGTATACTGGCCGAAGCAATGAAAAAAGCTGGGGGATTGCTGGTACAGGTCTCAACGGACTATGTGTTTGGCGGAGATCCTTATAACACCCCTTGCCGGGAAGATCAGAAAGGCACGCCAACCGGAGTGTACGGACTGACCAAACTGGAGGGAGAAGAGAGCATCAAAGCCATCGGATGCAAGCATGTAATCATCCGTACGGCCTGGTTGTATTCTGAATTCGGTAAGAATTTTGTCAAGACCATGCTGAACCTGACAGCTACCAGACCACAGCTGAAAGTGGTATTCGATCAGGCCGGTACGCCGACATACGCTTATGATCTGGCTGTTGCCATCAAAGCGGTCCTGGAGGACTACACTGCAGAAAAGGCCCGGAATGAATACAGCAAGACGGGTGTATACCACTTCAGTAACGAAGGGGTATGTTCCTGGTACGACTTCACAAAGGTTATTGCTGAACTGGCAGGAAATACCACTTGCGATATCCAGCCCTGCCACAGCGATGAATTCCCCAGTCCGGTGAAGCGCCCGGCTTATTCGGTACTTGACAAAACAAAGATCAAACAGGCCTTTGGATTGAAAATTCCATACTGGACAGATTCTCTGAAAACTTGTATGGCCAATATGAAAATTAACAAATGAATAATCCTTAAAAATAATATTATGGATTTCAAACGCAACATCCTGATCACCGGTGGTGCCGGATTTATCGGCAGCCATGTGGTAAGACTTTTCGTGAACAAATATCCGGAGTATCATATCATCAATCTGGACAAGCTGACTTATGCGGGCAACCTGGCCAATCTGAAAGATATTGAGAACAAGGAAAACTATACTTTCGTCAAGGCAGACATCTGCGATTATGACAAGATGCTGGAACTGATGCAGCAGTATCATATTGATGGAATCATCCACCTGGCTGCGGAAAGTCATGTTGACCGCAGTATCAAGGATCCGTTTACCTTTGCACGGACAAATGTGATGGGAACGCTTTCGCTGCTGCAGGCTGCCAAGGTATACTGGGAAGGGTTGCCGGAAGGTTATGAAGGCAAACGTTTCTATCATATCTCTACAGATGAAGTATACGGAGCTCTGGAAATGACACATCCGGAAGGCATCGAACCGCCGTTTACCACTACGGCTTCTTCAGCAGAACATCATCTGGCGTACGGAAAGGATTTCTTCTATGAGGATACGAAATATAATCCGCACAGTCCGTATTCTGCCAGCAAAGCCAGCAGTGATCACTTTGTACGTGCCTTTCACGATACATACGGCATGCCGACCATTGTAACCAACTGTTCCAACAACTACGGTCCTTACCAGTTCCCGGAAAAACTGATTCCGCTGTTCATCAACAATATCCGTCACCGTAAACCGCTGCCGGTATATGGCAAGGGAGAAAATGTACGCGACTGGCTGTATGTTGTGGATCATGCACGGGCTATTGACGTGATTTTCCACAAAGGCAAAATTGCGGATACTTACAATATCGGCGGATTCAACGAATGGAAGAATATTGATATCATCAAGACAGTGATCAAGACTGTAGACCGCCTGCTGGGACGTCCCGAAGGAGCTGACATGGATCTGATCACTTACGTGACTGACCGGAAAGGACATGACATGCGTTATGCCATTGACTCTACGAAGCTGCAGCGGGAGCTGGGATGGGAACCGAGCCTGCAGTTTGAGGAAGGTATTGAGGAAACCGTGAAATGGTATCTGGACAACCAGGAATGGATGGATAACGTAACCAGTGGGGACTATCAGAAGTATTACGAAAGTATGTATCAGAACCGATAATCGCACACAACTATGAAAGGTATTGTCTTGGCAGGGGGAAGCGGAACACGCCTCTACCCCATTACGAAAGGTGTCAGCAAGCAGTTATTGCCGGTGTTTGACAAACCGATGATTTATTATCCCCTCTCTGTCCTCATGCTGGCCGGAATCAGGGAGATCCTGATCATTTCCACTCCAAACGACCTGCCGGCTTTCCGGCGTCTGCTAGGAGACGGAAGTGACTTTGGTATCAGACTGGAATATGCAGAACAGCCTTCACCGGACGGACTGGCACAGGCATTCATTATCGGAGAGAAATTCATAGGAAACGATGCAGCCTGCCTCGTACTGGGTGATAACATCTTCCACGGAAATGGTTTTACTGCCATGCTTCGCGAAGCTGTACGCACGGCAGAGGAAGAAGGAAAGGCTACTGTATTCGGATATTGGGTAAGCGATCCGGAACGTTACGGAGTGGCAGACTTTGACAAGGATGGCAACTGTCTGAGCATTGAGGAAAAGCCGCAGCATCCGAAATCAAACTATGCAGTGGTAGGTCTGTATTTCTATCCTAACAAAGTAGTGGAAGTGGCTAAGAACATCAAGCCTTCCGCCCGTGGAGAACTGGAAATCACGACTGTGAACCAACGCTTCCTGGAAGACGGAGAACTGAAGGTGCAGACACTGGGCAGAGGTTTTGCCTGGCTGGACACCGGTACCCACGATTCACTGGCAGAGGCTTCTACTTACATTGAAGTAATTGAGAAGAGACAGGGACTGAAAGTGGCTTGTCTGGAAGGCATTGCTTACCGGAAAGGATGGATCACAACCGACAAGTTACGGGAAGTAGCGAAGCCGATGCTGAAGAACCAGTATGGCCAATATTTGTTGAAAGTTATTGACGAGCTGGAACGGACTGGAAAGAATAATCTGGAGTGATTTCTTTCGCATCTGATCTGATATCATTCAGGCCTTCTTCTCTAAAAATTTTAGGGGAAGAGGGCCTGAACTGTATTTGTTCCGCAATTTTGCTCCGCACCATCTTCCGCTGATCAAAAGACGCCATCAAGGCAGATAATTATCAACGGCTTACAATCACCAAAGCGAATCTTATTTCCGAATTTCTGCCAGCTTTGCCAGGCTTCTTTTAAACTATTATAGTTAGTGCGGACAAATTAACAAAATTTTAATTTTACATTTCTGTCCGCACTTTCCCTATAAGTTTATATATAGGGTGGCAAAGCTGGCAGAAAACGATATAACTTGCTCATTAGTTGTCTGTTTCATCTAAAAATCTTATCTTTGTACTATTCCTTTAAATGCACAAGATTATGAGTAATTACATCCGTTTTGACTGGGCTATGAAACGCCTGCTGAGAAACAAGGCTAACTTTGCCGTACTGGAAGGTTTTCTGACGACACTGCTCCGCGACCGGATCAAAATACAGAAACTGCTTGAAAGCGAAAGCAATCAGGAAGAGGAATTTGACAAATATAACCGGGTGGATCTGCTGGCCGAGGACTCCAAAGGGACTCTGCTGCTGATTGAAATCCAGAACAACAATGAATATGCTTACTTTCAGCGTATGCTCTTCGGTACTTCAAAACTGGTGACTGAATATATCAACCGGGGAGAAGGATACGACAAGGTAAGAAAAGTGTATAGTATCAACATTGTCTATTTCTCATTAGGACATGGAAAGGATATTGTGTATCACGGAAAAACGGAATTCCGGGGAATACACCAGAACGATATACTGGAATTATCTCCATTCCAGCGCCAGACGTTTAAGGTCGACACAGTCAGCCAGTTATATCCGGAATATTATATCCTGAAAGTGAACGATTTCAATCAGGTTGCCCAAACACCGCTGGAAGAATGGATCTACTATCTCAATACCGGAGAAATTCCAGATCAGGCACAGGCCCCGGGACTGAATGCTGCACGTGAAAGGCTGAAACTGGACCGCATGAGCAAGGATGAACTGAAAGCTTATTACCGCCATCTGGATAATATTGTAATCCTGAGAGACAATATCAATACGGAACGTGCGGAAGGCAGAGCGGAAGGAAGAGCAGAAGGAAGAGCGGAAGGCAGAGCGGAAGGCCTGGAAGCAGGACGGCAGGAAGAGCGCCGGCAAAATGCAATCCGGATGAAGGCAAAGGGATTCCCCACTCAGGACATTGCAGACATCACCGGACTGCCCCCGGAAGAAATTGACCGCCTGTAAAACGGAATCGTCGGAACCGCAAAATGATAGAGGACTTACCCATATGGGAGACCGATACAATAGAACCGACAGGTGTTGACCTGTCTTTATACCGCAGAATAGGCGAAGAGGTAACTATTGCTTCAGAAGTATGAATATCATGTCCCGTTCTACTGGACGGCTGGTTCAAGAAAACTATGGAACTGCTTAAGCCTCTGTATGAAGAACTCAAACGTGAAGCCTTCTCCTGCGACTATGTACAGGCGGACGAGACTACAGTTCCGGTCATTAACAGGGAAAAGCACAAGGCAGACAAGGAATATCTCTGGATGCTAAGATCAGTCATGGAGAAACTGGTCATCTTCCATTACGACGGGGGATCACGGGCCGGAGCGGTCATCGGATCCCTGGCAAATCACTATCACTTCAAGGGATATCTTCAATGTGACGGTTTTGCAGGCTATGAAGGTATGGATGGGGACAGAAGGGATTAACTGTAATATATAGGTTCAACAAAACAATAGCGGCTGATACTATTAGGTTCATAGTGACAGTCGCTATTGTTGTATATAAAGGTTCAAAACTTGTAGTTTATCGAATGCTTACGATGGTCCTAGGCAGCCTTCGCTATGGTAAAACTTCTGCGGGCAGCCATGCTTTAAAATATCAAAAATAATAAGATTGTACAATAATAGTTTTTCTTTTTACAATAATAAGATGGTTCAAATAGCTACTTTTGTTTTGATTTACAAATATTGGTATGACTATGAAAAATTGTATGAAGAAATATCTTGTTCTTAATCTGTTTTTTTTGATAAATTTCAGCTTGTCTTATGGATTTTCAGTATCCGAGAATAAGGATAATGATACATACTCGGAAATCTGTTTTGAATTTGAGGGGCATAGCGCCTTTTTGAAGATACCAGACAAACCGCTTGAAGGCAATCCGTGGGTCTGGCGTGCTTATTTCCCGAATTGGCACACAGAAATAGACTGTGAATTACTGGCAAAAGGTTATCATATAGCTTACGTCAGTGCTCCAGACATGTTCGGCTCTCCCGAATCTATGGCGATATGGGACAGGTTTTACGGTTATCTGGTAAATAACTATCATCTGTCTCCACGTGTAGTTCTTGAAGCGGTTAGCCGTGGCGGGCTTTATGCCCATACTTGGGCAAAGCGTAACCCTACAAAAGTATCGTGTATATATGCAGAAGTCCCTGTATGTGACTTTACTACCTGGCCCAGACAGATTTCAGAGGAGGATTGGAATATCCTGAAGAAGAGTTACCGTTTCTCTGATGATGATGAAGCATTGTCATATCATGATATGCCTATCCATCAACTTGAAGGTCTTGCCGCACTAAAGGTTCCGGTTCTCCATTCCATATGCAATATAGATAAGATAGTACCTCCTTCAGAAAACTCCCTTGTTTTCGGTATGAACTATATTAAGGCAGGGGGGATTTATGGTGCAATCCCAATGGACAAGGTCTTCAATATGGAGCATATGAAGGGACATCATTTCCGTTTGGAGCATGTTGACAAGATTGTTTCTTTCATACATACGAACAGTTACCCGGTGAAAAGTATGCTTCCTTCCGAGAAATACCATCATTATCACGGTAAATGTATATTAAGGAGTATCGGGAAGGTTAAAAGAGACAATGAACTGAATATCGTGTTTCTCGGAGGTTCCATAACTTATAATCCGGGCTGGCGTAACCATCTGGAGAAATACTTCAGGTCACGTTTTCCTGATGCCCGGCTTAATTTCCATATGGCTGGAATACCTTCATTGGGAAGTGTGCCTCATGTATTCCGCTATCAGACTGATGTCCTCGACCATATAATCCCCGATATATTATTCTATGAAGCTGCTGTAAACGACCGTAGTAACGGTTATTCTGTGCCTGAACAGCAGAAGTCAATAGAGGGTATTATCAGGAATACATTGTCGAAAAACCCGAATGCAGATATTATAATGATGCATTTTGCCGATCCTCAAAAGATGGAAGACTATAGTTCTGGCAAGGAGCCTGCAGAAATATTATCTCATAATGAAGTTGCTTCACATTACGGGATTCCCGTTATAGATATTTCCAGGGAAATATATGACAGAATTTGTAATAAGGAATTTAGTTGGGAAGATGACATAAAGGACCTCCATCCTTCTCTTTTCGGACAGGAATACTATTCCATGTCTATGAAGTCTATGATAGATACACTTATAGCGCATACTCCTTCCTCATTTGAGTTGAGCAAGAAATCCAAACTTCCTGAACCTATGTATAGGAATTGTTATTCAAGTGCATGCTATATGCCTGTAGACCGGGCAAACGGGACTTTTAGGTTTGAAGAGAAATATGTCCCTGATAACGGTCAGGAAACCCGTGAAGGCTTTACTGGAGTACCTATGCTTATAGGCGAAAAAACCGGTGACAAATTCAGATTTGAGTTTTCGGGCAATGCAGTGGGTATATGTGTGATATCAGGAAATGATGCTGGAATTATAAGATACAGAGTGGATAAGAAGCCGTACAAGACTGTTGACCTCTATACCTGTTGGAGTGCACAGCTTCATCTGCCTTGGTATATAGTACTGGACGATAATCTCCGTCGTGGAAAACATACGCTTGAGGTTGAAATTGCTTCGGATAGAAATGAGAAAAGTAAAGGAAATGCCTGTAGAATAGTTCATTTTCTGGTAAACAGATGACACTATAAAGAGGTTGAGAGGGGAATCCTCTGTTTATATTATAGAACCATATGATTTTATGGGAATTTATGGAACACTTAATTAGTTGACACATATGAAAAAGACTGTTTTGTTTTTAAATTTACTGTTAATCAGCTTGCTGGTAAGCGCAAAAGAGAATAAAGATTTACCTTTGCCTACATCCGCCCAATTAACATGGCAAGATGCAGAATTGGCTGTATTGATATCTTACGATTTACATGTATTCGATGGAAAGAAATACAGTCAGCCATCTAACCGTATAACCCCTATCCCGGATATGAATATATTCAATCCGGTTGAATATGATATGGATCAGTGGATACGCAGTGTAAAAGGTATGGGAGCCAAGATTGCGGTATTGACAGCTACACATGAAACTGGTTTTGCACTTTATCAATCCGACGTAAATCCCTATTGTATGAAGGCGTTGAAATGGAAAGACGGTAAAGGTGACCTTGTCCGTGATTTTGTGGAATCATGCAGGAAATATGGAATAAAACCTGGAATTTATTTGGGTATCAGATGGAATTCCTTTTTAGGTGTTCATGATTTTATGATGCCTAAAGATGGTTCGCAATTCCAGAAGAACCGTCAGGCTTTTTATAACAGCATGTGTGAAGGAATGACCGAAGAATTAGTATCCCGTTATGGTGATCTTGCAATTATATGGTATGATGGAGGGGCCCATGGACCGGAGTTGGGAGGACCTGATATTTTACCTATAGTAGAGAAATATCAGAAGAATATCGTATTCTACAGCAACAGTCAACGTGCTGATATGCGTTGGGGAGGGACGGAGAGTGGAACAGTCCCTTATCCGTGCTGGGGTACATTCCCATATTCCAATCTTCAGTCCAAAAAGAATCAGGTGGAAATCTTCAAGAATGATTTTCAGCTTCTCAAGACAGGTGACCCTGACGGTCCCTATTATATACCAGCCATGTCGGATACTCCCCTACGTGGATATAACGGACGTCATGAATGGTTTTGGGAACCAGGAGATGAGGCGCATATATTCCCGCTTGAGCGCTTAATGGACATGTATGAGAAGTCTGTTGGGCGTAATACGACTTTGATTGTAGGTGTGACGCCCGATGACCGCGGTTTGATACCTGCTCCTGATTCTCTTCGTATGGCAGAATTCGGTTCTGAAATCCGGAAGCGGTTTGGAACTCCTCTTAGGTATATAGCAGGAAAGGGACGTACTCATCAGATTGATTTTTCAGTTCCTTCCTCTATCAGTCATATGGTTATCCAGGAGGATATCCGTTCTGGTGAACGTGTTCGGAAGTATCGGATAGAAGGTCGTGTTTCGGGAAAATGGGAACTTTTGGCTGCCGGGACTTGTATCGGTCATAAACGTATAGAGATGATTAAAACCTTGAAAAAGGTAACTTCTGTTCGTTTGAAGATAGAGGATTCTGTTGGAACTCCTTTGATAAAGATGTTTGCAGTATATTAAAACATTGTTAAATAATTTGATAACTAATCTTTGAATATGAAACGATTCTTATTTATTCTGATGGCTTTTTGCGCACAGATTAATCTGTTTGCTGGTAGTGAAAATATTCAGTGGAAATGGTCTTATTCAGATCATGATGATACTTTTATTGATTTGATTGATGAAAATACCACTGGCTTTGTAGAGACAAATATTCCGAATTCTTATGCGGGGAAACTTGTGGTAGAATTACCAGATCAGTTAGAATTTAAACATACAGATGATAACCCTTTCTTTTTTGATGGTGTAACAGACGATAGTATGTTTAAGGTTGATGTGGAAAAGACTCAGGCTATAATATCTTTGTCGTCACCAATCATCAAAACTGTGCCATCTTCTATAAAAGTCAGACTGAATCCTAAATCTATAAAGGGGAAAAAGAAAAAAGATATGCTGTTGGATTATATGATTGAATTTAAAAAAACACAAGTTCAAACAGAATTTATATCCCCTGTAACAGGAAAGGTTTATTCTCTGGTATTTAATGATGAGTTCAATGACCATAAAATTGATCCTTTGAAATGGAAGACAAGAAGTGACCACAATCCATTTACTAGAAGAGGGGTGTATAATGATAAACCATATTATGTATTGTGCGATGATGATTGGACTAAGGAGTTAAACGGGGAACTCCGTTTAGAAGTATCAAGATATCCGAGTCAGGATTTTATTATCATGACAGGAGGTATTCTCTCATTAGGCAGATTCATGCCTAAATATGGTTATTATGAAACAAAAGTTTCGTTCAGAGACTGTTCCGGAGAAGGATATTGGCCAGCCTTTTGGCTGATGTTTGATGAAGAGGACAGATACAAAGAGGGAACAGAAATAGATATATTTGAATATATCCCCAAAGGTAATCAGATATTCCATACATTACATTGGTATAAAAAAAATATCGAGGAACCTAAATATAATTCTGAAATCCAGCATACCGCAAAAGTCTATGATAAGAATAAACAAGAAGACGAACATCTGTCTTCTACTAAATATTTTAAACTTGCTGATGCTGAAACTAAAGATCACACTTTTGCAGTAGAATGGACTCCTGAAGAGCTTATATTTTATACTGATGGAAAAGTGACACGGCACATCACTAGAGAAAATGGAGAAATCAGAATGCCTCATGCATATCAAATGGTATTTTTCTCATGTTCTGCAGGTGAATGGGGAGGGCATGTTATGAATAATACTGCCCCAGCTTATGTGTATTTCGATTACTGTAGATGTTATCAGTCTGGTAATCAAGACGCAATATATACTATAAATGGCATAGAAAAGAAGATATCAGCAAGTGAACGTCAAGGAAAATTGTGACGCTGGTAAAACCATCCCTGTGGGTGAGCAACTGATTCAGTACTTCCGACTCAGGTCTGCATACAGCCGCATCTCGTAGGGTTCCTGTTTTAATGGTTTGAGCAGATCCTTCTCCATGGCATGGAAGCGTTCCTCACGGCTGTAGGGACGTTTCTGCATACGGGTCTGGTTGTGCTTTTCCATCAGTTCCCATACGGCACGGTTCAGTTCCATGAGTGAATGGAAAGTGCGGTTACGCAGTCTGGCATAAATGCGGTTATAGGTAATCCTTACGGAGTCCTCCACCAGAGCCTTCTGTGTCGGCGATGCCGGGTCACGTGGCAGTACGACAAAATGGTAGTAGTTGCCCATGTCTTCAAGAGCCTTGTTCAGCTTCGGTTCATGCCGGTCGTTGCTGATTACAGCCGATTTAAGATTGTCGGGAGCCAGTATGGGAGGCACACCGCCCAAATGTTCCAGACACATCCTTATGGCATACAGGAAGTCCTCCGTCTTCTGCGAAGGTACGCATATCACATAGGTATAGTCGCTGTAAGGCATGCAGGCCACAAACACTTCAACCTTTATCACTGTCTCCGGTATCAGGGTCAACATAGCTGAGCTTGTCACCGGCAAAGTCTACCATGAGTTTCTCGCCGGGCTTATATGTATTGGAAAGTACAGCAGCAATATCCTTTTTCGCAACGAGATTCTGCTTCAGATGATGGTAGAACTGTGACTTGCCGTAACCGTCCGGATGAGTTGCACGGTATTCATCGAACAGGACCTGCCGGCTTACATGTGATTTGGGGTCCGCCAGCAGTTCCACATATCTGGGCTGCAGACTGAGGAACTCTTCCATTCTCCTGTCCGTATATGCCGGAGAACCGGCATGGAACATTCTTTCAAGCTCAGGATCGTCAATTTCCAGAAGGTCGTCGATATTCCATCCGTTGGCTTTTACTGTATTCACATAACCGTTGACGGTTTCCTTGTCAATCGGTAACTTGCGGCTTACACCGCGGTTGGATTCTCCGGCCTGCTTGAGCTGGAGTACTTGTTTTATGAGACTCATATCCTTTGTTGTTCCTGCCATGATTGTG
>ERZ1027150.807-NODE-807-length-25090-cov-12.281766_pt1 | contig 25090 bp, 24 predicted proteins | sample MGYA00519276_ERZ1027150 | MGnify/ENA primary metagenome ERZ1027150 (study PRJEB26926, sample SAMN06164860) | human gut metagenome | biome: ENVO:00009003; feature: ENVO:2100002; material: ENVO:00002003 | host: Homo sapiens | place: USA | collected 2012 ... | reverse complement strand
GTTATAGAATCAAATGTTCGGTTATAATTTAATGTTATACAATGAAATAGGAAATTATCAAGAAAGAATCTTTGCTTTCATATTCATTTTTTTAATGTATACGGAGATACTATTGGTAAATAAACTGTCATTTAACAAATTCAGAAAGATTATCAATCATCTTTTTCAAATTGGCTTCATTTTCCTCATCTGATATTGTAGGGTCTTTCATGAAGCGGACACATGGTAAATCCGGACAGTTTCCACAATTTTTCCACTTATGTTCACTGCAGCATTTCCAAATAGGACATACAGTATCACCTATATACTGAGTCCAAAACACCTTACCTTTAATATTTCTGCATCCTTTACATTCTTTTGGAAAAGACTTACAGTTTACACATCTTGCTCCACATGGCGAAGGATAAAAATAATCATCTTTCCAATACCACCATTTACACTTTTCTATATCCGGATTCTCAGAGTTAATATAATATTCCAGCGCACGATATAGATAAAGTTGACAACGGTCTATAGAACAGCCCCGTAAATCACACTCTTTCTGATATAAATCATCAGCCTTCACCCCTTTAAGAGACTCGATTGAAGTATATCCCATAGCTAGTAAATCCTGCTCTGTTTGTACTCCTACATTAGGGAGTTTACGAAAAGGATGTACTGTTTTCTTTGATGTGTTTGAAGACAGTTTTTGGGAGGGATATGGCAGGTATTTCCATAATCTACTCACTACTTCCCGTAAGACTGCCTTATGCTCTACATCCAGGATGTAATGTTCCTTTGCCCCTTCATAAGGGATTCCGCTTTCAGCATCAGACATCAAATCAGAAAGTTCAGGGAGTCTCTTTATATATGCTATATTGTCGCAAACCAGAATTATCGGCTTTTCATCGAGATAAATCATATAATCACCAAACATCTTCTGGTAACGTACATAGCCCAAGCCTTCAAGCTGGGAACTGATAAATTCTATAAATTCAATATTACTTGCCATATAGCCATTTTAATCTGTAGGTTAATATAGGTGATAATAGTGTACTAAGAATGACCAGAATCCAAAGATTTCCACTCAGAGGGTTATATGCCTCTATAAGTTCATTCCATGTTGAACCTGAAGACAGTCCGAAATAGAATTCAAAGCCTATTGTCAATACAGTCCAAAACAGGCCTATTAAGACACTATCTCTATATGATATTTCTTTTATACGCAGCAATAGTGCCCACGTAATAAAAAAAATAAGAATAGAGAGTATTATTCCGCTAACAGATAAAGATGCTTTTTCTGAAAGATAGTTCTCCAGAAAATACTCACGGAAACCACCGTTTAAAATGGCTACCGGAACAATACAAAGCCATACAGAAAATATCTTGATCCATTTCATAATAATTTAATATTTGATTATTGGCGTCCCATTATCATATACCGCACTTCCTCTGTTTTCCGCTCTGCCGGCCGGATTTCCATTTCGGCATCAGACTGACAAGTCGTAAGGTTTTCTCATTCAATGTTGGATTTTCTCTCCAGACTCTAACCAAACATCATAAAAGAAGTGATAACGCCCCGAATGATTGTCGTTCACATCAGAATGTAAATTACTCACAAACCAATGAGAGAGATCGGGAAATATCACATAGGCAGTATTCATCGCAAAACTATTAATAGCCAGTTAATAGAATCTTACTGCTTTCATTTCATTAAGACTATTTTGATTGGAATGATTATTTTATTTACCCGTTACCTTCTTTCCGAGAAACAGAACTCAGTCCTAAAATATAGTTCCGATCGTATCGTCAGATATCTGTACAATAATATGGCGAACTATTCAATCTGTAATTTCAAATCGTACTTGCATGGAGTAATGCTTTTTTATCGTGCGGAAGCCATCAAACGAAACTGCATTAGACGCACGGACATTACTCTGCGCACTGAAAAGCGAGGATATTCCTGCATTGCCATCTTCTACAATACGAATTACTTCCCCCAAGTTCTTTCCCAGTGCTTTCACCAGATAAGCGGCCTTCCGTTGTGCAGCTTTCAATGCTTCTATTTTACCCTTTTGATGATAAAGCAACATATCCTTGTTTTCCAGTTCTCCGATACGCATGGTATTTACTCCCTTGGTATCTATACGCTTCACGATTTCATCTATCTGTTTGAAATCAGTCAGTGTGATGTCGTATTTCTTTGAAATCAGGAAATCTTGTCCCTGTCTGCGCCAATAGTCTCCCACATCTTGTGTGCGAACCGCCTCTTTCGGAATGCCTACATGAGCCAATACTTTCCATAATTTTTGCTCTATCTGCTCTAAAGGTACTTTTGTACGATATTCTTCCGGCTTGGCCTTACCGTTAAATTCTTCTTGGAAATACTCCCGGATTTCAATGAGGTAATGAATCTTATCCGGTACAATTTCTATTTCTGAAGTACCTGTTACCTCGATATAACGCTCATTCATTTCCTGTGCTTGCAATGTACATGCTGTAAACAATGCAAATACTCCTAACAATAATTTTGTTCTCATAATATAATGTTTTTCTGTGAAACAATTGTTTATTATCTATCTATCCAGAACTCGGCACTTACTGTAAGTTCTTTCCTCTCGTCATGGAATGATTGAATAATCCGATATTTTCCGGATGTAATTCTATAGCAACTGACTGGATAACTAAAACAATAATAATCAGGAGCAAAGTTTAACTGCATACCTATATCTCCAAAGCCATACATTCCATTCATCTTTACACCCATCCACGAACCATTTTCCCATTTCTGTAACGTCCAGTCACCACCAAAAATCAGCGACTTACGCTTAGGATTCAATAGGATAGCATACACATTCTTCGTATCAAGCGGATAATGGTTCTGTATCATATTCATCCGCATAGTATTCCCTAACGTATCACAGTTCAGGCATTGTGCATCGGCAGGTCCAATCTGCATAACCTGCTTTTTTGATGCCGTGCGATTGCATCCCAGTCCGCATATTGCCATCATCGCCACGAAATAAATATACCAGTTTTTCATACTCCACACATTTTTATTTAACCTCAAAACTGTCTGTCAAAAGAATATCCTCACCACCTCTGCTAAATGATTTCTGAACCCGGTATTTCCCTTTTGGAATGTAATATTCATTCAGTTTATAACGGAAGCAATACAGCAAAGGAGCCTTCTCTATCATAAACGCATCACTATTCCATACAATCGTATAGGAGGTATCCCTTTGTTCCAGTGGACATCATTTATCATTTCTCCACAAATAGAAACGCATATCCCGTCCGAACTCTAACGGAATGTCCGTCGGATTGCTTACAAACACATTAATCACAGGTATATTTTCTGTATATACTTCATATTCTGTCCACAGACGGGTTTCTCCGTTATATGCTTCAGGTAAATCTTTTGTATACCAAAGTTGACACTGACGTAATTCGTATGTTACTGTATCTTGAAATGAAGTACAAGTATCGGCAACCACAATGGATGTCATACTGTCCGCACCTCCGATAACAGCTGTAGAGATAGCCTCCTGCACAGGCTGTCCGGGCTTATTTACACAGGCCACCAGCAAAATCAATATGACACATGCAATCTCTTTTCTCATATTCATTCCATTTTAATGAAAACAATCATTCCTTTTATCTATTTCATCAGCACCGGTTTATCACACGGCGTATAGCCGATAACCAGCACATCTGTATCTGGATTAACGGCAGCAGAAGAATCCAGTTTATATTGAACTATGAGTGTATCTTTACCTGCCTTCAATAAAGTAGGGACATTCATCACCTTTCTAAAAGCATCCAATGCTGTTTTTCGAAACGACCGGTTACTGCAAGAAATGATTTTCGGTTGCACGATATATCCGTTACTGTCCACTGCATATTCAATGCGAAGCAGACACTCTTTTCCCTTGCTCAGCAACTTTACCGGATATTTGCTTTTCTTATGTAACGTTTTGATAAACCATTTATAGTCACGAAATTCATCTAAAGATTTATCCAGACCAAATATTCCTTTCGGAGCCTCCTTGCGCCATGATGTACCAAATTTCTTATCCAGATAATCAAAAGCCACCTGATTATAAGCCGTCAGTAGATGATTGGGAACACCCAAATAACAGTCCAGTGTGCCATCTTTCTTCAATGGATAAAAAATGTCATAATACACGCCGTACTTTTCCCAGAAAAAGTGTGTGCGGATTTTTTGTTCCTGTTCTTCCGGTATTACCAAGCGCAGCTTGGGACGCCCCTTGAGGATATTTTCTTTCGACAACTCCGGCGAACAGTCATATCTCAAAATATAATCATACCATAAAGGAAGCACCATCCGCAGCGTGTCATTATGCTGCGAAGGGAGGGTTATTACCGTATCACAAGGATCGAGCCCCACATACTCCGCTTTCAGATGATAAGTTCCAGCCTCCAGTCCCTTTATTCGGAAGCAGCCGGTGGAATCAGTCAGCCATCCCTGAAGTGGCTGTTCTACCATACTCAAATTGGAACCAACCAGCACAACATGTTCCACATCATAAGGAGGACGTTGACGGACAGACTCACCATACACCCGACCGATAATCGTGTTTTTTGCAGAATCGCCCTTATTATGCGTTTTGTCTCCCCACAAAGGCATAGTAAAATTACGATATTCTACAGTGTACTTCCCATTAATAAAAAGCACCTCCCACGGATAAATGGATTTCAGCGTTTCTTTGAGGGCAAGGGTCAGCGGATGATTTCTGCCGTCTATTTTTTCTCGTGAAGAACGCAGAAAAATGAAACGCACGTCACAATCCACGAAATGACCGTCTTCAGTCATCTGAAAATCACTTATCGAAAAAATAATCTGTTCTCCCTGGTATTTAGGGAACCGTTCCCAAGGAAACCGACGCATGATTTCCTCTTGTGCCTTCATCAGATTCAGTCCGGCTCTTCGGTAATTATGATAAGTCTGCATTTCCAGCACTTTACCATTTCGGACGGTCAATATCTGTTCTGTTTCCATGTTACGGTCGAAACCGTCATGCACGTATCTCACCACATTTCCTTTTCCGGCCCGGAGTTCACCACTGAACCAGCGGGCTTGAATTTTTCCAGCCTGACAATAAGCCGCAAAAAGCGGCTGCAACTCCTTCACCTCATACACTCGTCTATATTTCTTCTTGCTGACCTCATCGTAAACATCCGCTTCTACCCGTTGCAGGCAAAGATCCCCGTCACGTATCTCCCAGAAAGCGGTATAGCCGCTATAATTGCCTGTGGACCGACTGATATTTTCCGGAAGAAAATTATCCATCCGCCTGCATAGCAAGGAGTCGTACCCTATGGGCTTTGCCATCAAGACCCATTCTTCTCCTTCCAGGCAGATTATATCGCCCGATTGTCCTGTGGCTTTTACAAAGGAGACGATAAGTGAAAGTAATATTGCCACAATAAAAAATTTTATACGCATAACTTATTTACTCATATGTATGATGTTCTCCTTTAAAATTACGAAAACTATTTGAAGATACAAGGCCTTTTTGTATACTTTGCCATTGTCTTATTTCTATTCTCTTCTGTAACATTCTTTTCATTACGGTTCTAAATCTCTTTTTGTCTGGCTATTGTAATAAATTGATTGCAAGTACCTTACTATATCTCTTCGATTTACTATCTGTTCTGATTTAATTTTCTATCTTTACCGAAGAAGAATTTAACTGAATAAGCTTATGTCGGATAACGGACGATGGGGTATGATGCAACAAGATGCAAAACGTATGATAGAGTGTCTACAGACCAGAGGAGTGGGGTTTGATGCGGGATTGTCGGACGAAGAAGTGCAGAATATAGAGCGTACATTTAAGTTTGTGTTTCCACCAGATTTAAAACTTCTTTTACAAACAGCATTACCTGTGTCGGAGCAATTTCCAGACTGGCGGTCGGGAGTAGGAGTGCAATCGATGATGGATTGGCCTGTTGAAGGCATTATGTTCGATGTCGAGTATAATAATTTTTGGCTTGAAGAATGGGGACAGAAACCAGACTCTTTGAGGCAGCGTGTGTTGACGGTGCGTTCTTTGGCTAAAAAATGGCCTCGTCTTATACCCGTCTATGGTCATCGTTATCTTCCGGCTTTCCCAAGTGAAGCGGGAAATCCCGTATATTCTGTTTATCAAACAGATATTATCTGTTACGGCAATGATTTGCTGACATATCTGTGCCGTGAGTTTAAGATTGCACCGTATCGTTCTTCTTTTCAAAGGAGCAAGCCTAAACAGATACCATTTTGGGGAGATTTGGCACTATGAGTTATTGTGTTCTGGGATAGAGGAGGTTCCTAAAGCTAGATATAGAGGTGATAAATGAAGAAAATCTGAGCTTACCGTCATCTGTTTTGTAGAAAATATTTTTGTCTTTTTGACAATGGAAGAAATTTTTCTATTCCTTTTAGATTGTATGACAAAATGTCAATTCAGAGTATCAAAAAACGGCCTTATTTGTACCGGAGTGCAGGGTTGGTTGTGAAAATGCGATTTTTTAAGGATGTGAAAAATGCAAAATTAAAGGATGATGGGTGAGTAATGGCGTGTTGTGTAGTTGGTTTATAAGAAATGCTTTCATTAATGTTGTTGTAATATGTGTAAAGGTGTCTTTTTGATAGTTGAAAAAGTGTACGAAAAACTGCGGGAAAAACTGTTTTAGCATGTAAAATGTCGGTTGAAAATACGCGATTGGTAGTGTTGGCTTACGTGAATAGTAACGGAAGTGAACGATACAAGTCGCGTAAGCCGATGATACTAGTATCGTAAAGAGGTTTTATGGGTAGAAAAACGATGCGTTATAAGGTATGAAAACCTGCTGTATAGCAGAAATATTCGTATTCTCAGACTGAAAAAAGGAGATTTGAATCCTCTTGAATGAAGATGAAAACAAAAACATGCGTTAGCGGAAAACGGGTAAAATAGAAATTATGATTCTATTTATGTATTTCCGCTTACAAAATGAATACTGCCGGTTCTCTTTCTACGTGGGGTAGGGAGAACCGGCAGTGCTGTATATAAACGATAGAGCTTTATGTACTTACGATTTGTTTACTCTTTTCTTGGCAAATTTACCGTTGTTTCGACGGTATCCTTTTTTGTTGTTTGGGTCTTTCTGAGAATTGTTCTTTCTGGCTACCCGAGGTGCATAGAGTGGAGCTTCACCCAATTCGTCCGGTACGGGGATTTTGTAAATATCTTTTCCCAAGAAATTTTCTATTTGCTTGAAGCGGGTCTGCTCCGTTTCGCTTACAAAAGTAATGGCACAACCGTCGTTGTTGGCACGGGCAGTACGTCCGATGCGGTGTACATAATCTTCGCTGTCATGAGGTACGTCGTAGTTGATAACCAGACGGATGTCGTCAATGTCAATACCTCTGGCAACGATGTCGGTAGCGATAAGAATATTGATTCTGCTGTTGCGGAATTCGTGCATGATTTCTTCGCGTTGGCTCTGATCCAGGTCGGAGTGCATTTCGCCTACGTTCAGCTTCATTCGTTTCAGTGATTTGGTAACTTCTTTTACCTTCTGTTTGGAAGAAGCAAAGATGATGACACGTTCGGGCTGTTGCTCGGAGAACAGCGATTCGATAATGCCTAATTTCTGAGTCTCATAACAAATATAGGCTGTCTGTATAATTTTTTCGGCAGGCTTGGATACTGCCAGTTTGACCTCTTCCGGATTGTTCAGAATGGTTTTGGCCAACTGTTGTATCTTGGTAGGCATGGTAGCCGAAAACATGATGGTTTGCCGTTCTTTGGGAAGATGTTTTACTATCTGCATAATGTCGTCGGCAAATCCCATATCGAGCATACGGTCGGCCTCATCGAGGATGAAGAATGATACTTTCGACAGGTCTACATATCCCAGACTGATGTGGCTGATAAGTCGGCCCGGAGTGGCGATTACTACGTCTGCTCCCAGTGTAAGCCCTTTTTTCTCCTGCTCAAATCGTACTCCGTCGTTTCCGCCGTAAATGGCTACACTTGAGATGGGCATAAAGTAGGAGAAACCTTCCATCTGCTGGTCTATCTGTTGTGCCAGCTCGCGGGTAGGCGACATGATGATGCAGTTGATGGAGTCTTCGGGATATCCGCCTTTGCTCAACTGGTTGATGACGGGTAGCAGGTAGGCAGCCGTTTTTCCGGTACCGGTCTGTGCTACACCGATAAGATCTTTTCCTCCGAGAATGACCGGAATAGTATGTTCTTGTATAGGAGTGCATTCTTTGAAATTCATGGCATCCAATGCCTGCAGAACACTCTCCTCTAAGTTCAGTTCTGAAAATTTCATATATAGTAATATCCGTTTTTGTTATCGTTGACTATAGTTTGCCGCGTTCGTCCAAATATGAATCTTTGAATCCCAGGAAGTACAATACACCGTCAAGACCAATTGTATTGATAGACTGGCGGGCATTGGCTTTTACTTTGGGTTTGGCATGGAAGGCAATACCAAGTCCGGCTACGGAGAGCATAGGCAGGTCGTTAGCACCATCGCCTACTGCAATGGTTTGTGCGATGTCTACATTTTCTACCTGAGCTAAGAGTTGCAGCAGTTCCGCTTTTCGTTTTCCATCCACAATGTCGCCTATGTGGCGTCCGGTCAGTTTTCCATCTACAATTTCCAGGTTGTTCGCGTATACATAGTCGATGCCGAATCTCTCTTTCAGATAGTTTCCAAAGTAAGTAAAACCTCCGGAAAGAATGGCTATTTTGTATCCATATCGCTTTAGTACGTACATCAGGCGTTCTACGCCTTCGGTGATGGGCAGATGCTCGGCAATATCACGCATTACGCTTTCGTCGAGTCCTTTCAGCAGAGCCACCCGTTCCTTGAAACTTTCGATGAAGTCTATTTCCCCTCTCATGGCCCGTTCGGTGATGGCTTGTACCTGTTCGCCTACTCCCGCACGTTTGGCCAGTTCGTCTATTACTTCCGTTTCTATCAAGGTAGAATCCATATCGAAACAAATCAGACGGCGCATGCGGCGGTACATGTTATCTTGCTGGAAAGAGAAATCCATTCCCAGTGTGGTACTGAGTTCCATCAGACGGCTCTGAAGCACATCACGGTCTTTGGGAGTTCCTCTCACAGAGAATTCGATGCAGGCACGTATGCGTGCTTTCTTCTCATCGAGGGGCATACGTCCTGTCAAACGGCGTATGGCATCAATGTTTAAACCCTGTTCGGCCAGAATCTGTGTGGCACCCGCTATTTGCTGGGCAGTCAGTTTTCTTCCAAGCAGAGTCAGGATGTAACGGTTTTTCCCCTGCATGCTTACCCATTCTTCATATTCTTCTCGTGTAATGGGGTAGAAGCGGATATTGATACCTAAGGCAGAAGCTTTGAAAAGCAATTCTTTCATAATATTACCCGAGTCTTTTTCGTAGCATTTAAACAGGATACCCAATGAGAGGGTACTGTGAATATCGGCCTGTCCGATGTCCATGATGTCCACATCGTATGTCGATAGGATTTCTGTAATGGAAGCTGTCAGTCCCGGACGGTCCAAGCCGCTGATTCGGATTAATATTAGTTCGGTATTCATAGTTTGCCTTATTCCATAATTATTATGTTGCAAATGTAACGAATTTATTGGATTCGGGCGCATAAAAAGGTATCAATTATCCCCTTGGAAGCATATGGAAGCCATATTATGGTAATTTTAAAGGGGGAAATTTATTTACAGAGAGGAGAAATGAGAGGATGGAATGGAGAAGATTTGCCGAATTCCGTCATGGGTTAATCGTGCAGGTGTAGGGATGGATGAAGGTAGAAAACAATCTCTTTTTTGTGAAAATATGCTCAAAAACATAAAGTTTTATTTGTTTTTGTAGGATGAATGATGAAAAACACTTATTTTTGCACCGGATTTCAAAATGAAAGGGGTATTGGGCAACCAGTATCTATAAGATGATGTTCCGGGTAGAAATCACTGTGAAGGGACAGGCTCGGATAGTATTAACTAAAATCAAATTACATGATTAAAAGTGTAAAATGGTTTTTTGTTGTATTGATATTCAGTTCTTTCATTTCTTTTTCATTTGAAGAAGAAAGAGTTTCGGCAGAGACTTTGACTGTAGGAGAGAAAGCTCCGGAGTTGGTACTCTGCAATCAGACGCAGTCGCTCGACCTGCGTGCCGGTGACGGTAAGTATACTTTGTTGAGCTTTTGGGCAAGTTATGATGCGACTTCCCGAGTAAAAAACGCAGCATTAAGCAAAGAGGTGCGGGATTATGACCGCATAAAGATGATTTCTGTTTCTTTCGACCATTATGCGTCGGTATATCGGCAGGCTGTCAAACAAGATGGAATTCAGTTGCCGGAAAGTTATGTAGAAACAGAAGGCGCTAATTCCAAAGCTTTTCAGGCGTACGGTCTGGACAATGGTTTCGGCAATTATCTGTTGGATAGTAACGGAGTGATTATTGCCAAGAATCTGGATGCAGAGGAATTGTCTTCTTATCTGAATTGATGGGAAGAGTTAACATTGAATAAAATTGAATACAACAAAAAGCAAAAGTTGCTTTGTCACAAGGAAACTTGTACAAAGCAACTTTTTCATTTTTTAGCTTATTTGTTCAGGCTCTTTCTGGTAACTAGCATACGGTTGATGAGCTTTTGGTTGGCTTGGTCTAACTTTTGCTTTTCCAGCGCTTTCATGTAAATACGTGTGGTTTTTTCTGAAGTGTGCCCCAAACTTTCACTGATAATGGATACGGAGATTCCTTGCTCTTTGGCCAGTGAGGCCCATGTATGGCGGGATACATAAGATGAAAGATGATATTGGTCGCCCAGAAGTTTGCTGAGCTGGTTGAGCCGTTTGTTGTAGACTCCCAACTGGTAACGGTATTCTCTGTAATTGTCTGCGGGGGATGTGTCTCTTAAAATAGGAAATAAATACCCGGCTTGAGAAGTGTCGGCGTAACGATTTAGAATTTCAAGACTGGGAGGTTCCAGCTTTACAGTGATTTGCTGATGGGTTTTACGCCTGTAATAAGTAAGATAGTTGCCGTAAATGTGTGATTTCTTCAGAAAAGCAATATCGACAAAGGATATTCCGCGTACATAGATGCTGAATAGAAAAAGGTCCTTGGCCAGTTGCAGGGTGGGACGTTTACTGCAGTCCAGACTGATAAGTTTACGTATCAGAAGCTTGGGAATACCTCTTTTTCTGGTGTTTTCATATCCGGTAAAGGCACGGATAAAAGGAGATTGTTGCGGAGTAAGTTCCAATTCTACTGCTTTGTTGTAGATGGCGCGCAGAGTACGCAGGTAACACGATATTGTATTCAGGTTGCAACCTTGATTCTGGAGATATTTTTCGAAATTATCGATAAACAAAGGAGTGATGGAGTGGAAAGGGAGAGGAGTAAATGATACATACTGATGTAATCGGGCGATAGCCGTTCGGTAGTTTCTTGCAGTATTGAACCTCGATGCTTTTGTCATATTCTCCGTTTCGGCACGGGCAAACTGGAAAAAGTCTGTCTGCTGTTTCGGGGGTGGGGAGGTTCGGGAGGAATTGTTTTTTGTGTACTGCGCCTGTAGTCTCTTTACTGTAGTGGCTAACTCTTGCTGAATTTTCTGCAAGGCTTCTGCATCGTATTCGGAACCTGTTCCGAATGATACTTCAAAACGAATGTTGATACTGTTCATAATATATATTATTAAGGAGTAAACCTAATAATATAGGTCAGTCACAGTTTTCTTCGGAGAAAAACAAAATACACCCTAAAAGTAAGTACTGCTTTTAGGGTGTATTCTGATGTTTTCGGAAAGATTTTCTCTTCTTCTTGTAGAGAAAGTCTTTATTTCGGTGCTTTCCGATAGAGGTAGATTGCAATAAACAAATAGAGAATATTAGGTATCCATACTGCAATGCCTGCCGGGAGGTTCCCATTGATGGCAAATGTAGACGATACAGTCTGGAACAAAATGTAAGAGAAGCTTAGTGCAATACCGATACCCAAATGGAGTCCCATGCCACCTTTCATTTTGCGTGAAGATAGTGAAAGACCGATTGTTGTCAGGATAAATGCGGCAAATGACATCGCTATTCGTTTGTGATATTCTACCTCGAATACCTTGATATTGGCAAAACCTCTCTGTCTCTGTTTGGCTATGTAGTCACTCAGTTCGGAACTGGTCATTGTTTCCTGCTGTCCGCGTGTGATAAGGAAGTCTTGCGGTTCCATTTTGATGACGGAATCTATCACATCTCCTTTCGTGATGTATTCGCGCATACCTTTCATCTCACGAATCATATAGTCTTTTATGATCCATTTGTGCACACTGGTCGTATCGTAAGTCACACGCCGTGCCGTGAGATGGGATACCAACTTGTGGTTTTCGAACTTGTCCAACGAGAAACGATATCCGGTTTTATTGTAATCCTCATACCGTTCCATATAGGCTATTACGCCTGAATCTACTTCCAATTGTACATTGCGTACATAATCTACCTTTTTCTTTTTCTTGTATACCTGTTCGAACTTCAGGCGGGTGACACTTCCTGTAGGAATAACTTCCGTACTCAGCCCGTAGGTTACAAGAGAGATGATAGCGGCCGAAATCATATAAGGGCGCATCAGCCGTTTAAAACTCATGCCCGTAGAGAACATGGCTATAATCTCAGAATTCTCTGCCAGTTTGGAGGTAAAGAATATTACGGCAATGAAAACAAACAACGGACTGAAAAGATTGGTATAATAAGGTATGAAGTTCAGGTAATAATCGAAGACGATTGCCTTGAGTGGTGCCTTATTATTGATAAAGTGGTCGATGTTTTCATTGATATCGAATACTACTGCAATAGAGATAATCAATGCGATAGCAAAGAAATAAGTTCCAAGGAACTTGACAATGATGTATCGGTCAAGTCTTTTCAGCCACTTTGTCTGTTTGAAAAAGTTTTTATTCATGACTTTTTATAATCGCGTTGATAAACGTTTTACCATTGCCGGCTTCCATGTAGAGAAATCACCTGCAATAATGTGCTTACGGGCTTCACCTACTAACCAGAGGTAGAATGCCAGATTATGGATGGAGGCAATCTGCATGGCCAGCAATTCTTGTGCATGGAACAGATGGCGCAGATAGGCACGGCTGTACATCGTATCTACGTAAGAGGCACCGTCGGCTTCGATGGGTGAATAATCGTTCTCCCATTTTTTGTTGCGCATGTTCATGATACCGTCTTTGGTAAATAGCATTCCGTTTCGTCCGTTTCGGGTAGGCATTACGCAGTCGAACATGTCGACTCCTCGTTCAATACCCTCCAGAATGTTGACCGGTGTTCCTACCCCCATCAGGTAACGAGGTTTGTCGGTCGGAAGAATTTCGTTTACCACTTCAATCATCTCGTACATCTTTTCCGTCGGTTCTCCTACTGCCAGACCTCCAATGGCATTTCCATCTGCATTTTTTGATGCGATGTATTCGGCAGAACGGCGGCGCAAGTCAGGGTATACACAGCCTTGCACAATAGGGAAGAGTGATTGCTCGTATCCGTATTTGGGCTCTGTTTCATTGAAGCGGGTGATACAACGATCCAGCCAGCGGTGAGTTAATTCCATGGATTTCCTGGCATACTCGTAGTCTGAAGTTCCCGGAGCACATTCGTCGAAAGCCATCATGATGTCGGCACCAATCGTACGTTCGATATCCATGACACGCTCTGGAGTGAAAAGATGTTTCGATCCGTCTATGTGAGAACGGAACTCTACTCCTTCTTCCTTCATCTTGCGAATGCCGGAAAGAGAGAATACCTGGAAGCCACCACTGTCGGTCAGCATGGGACGGTCGAAACCGTTGAACTTATGTAGTCCACCGGCTCCTTCGATGATGTCCAATCCCGGACGAAGGTACAAATGATAGGTATTACCTAAAATGATTTGCGCCTTGATATCGTTTTTCAACTCGTGCAGGTGAACACCTTTTACCGTGCCCAGTGTACCTACTGGCATGAAAATGGGAGTTTCAATCTGCCCGTGAGCTGTGGTGATAAGCCCGGCACGTGCATTCGACCGGGCATCTTTATATTGCAATTCGAATTTCATGTTGTTTTCTTCTCTTCTTCCGTTATGGTAAAATCGATTGGATCAGCGACCTTTTCGTTTGTCAGAGCCAGTTCCAATACTTCTTTAATATCTTTTACATAGTGGAAAGTCAGTCCCTTCAGGTAGATAGGCTGTATTTCCTCAATGTTTTTACGGTTCTCTTCACAAAGAATAATATCCTTGATACCTGCTCGTTTGGCTGCCAGTATCTTTTCTTTGATACCGCCTACAGGAAGTACCTTTCCTCTCAAAGTGATTTCTCCTGTCATGGCAAGGTTTGCTTTCACTTTACGTTGAGTCAAGGCTGAAGCAAGCGAGGTTACCATGGTGATACCTGCAGAAGGTCCGTCTTTTGGAATAGCTCCTTCCGGTACGTGGATGTGGATGTTCCAGTTGTCGAAGATACCTTCGGGCAAATCCAGCAGATGGGTATGCGATTTCAGATACTCCAATGCCAACATGGCAGATTCTTTCATTACATCGCCCAGATTACCGGTCAGTGTCAGACGTCCGCCCTTTCCTTTGCTCAAACTTGTTTCTACAAACAGGATTTCTCCTCCTACCGCAGTCCATGCCAGTCCGGTTACTACTCCGGCATATTCGTTGCCCTGGTATTTGTCGCGGGAGTATTCCGGTGCTCCCAGGAATTTCTTGATGTCTGCCGGCTTCAGATCGTAGTTGGGAACCTCATCCTGACTGGCTGTTTCTAACGCAATCTTACGCAGTACCTTACTGATTTTCTTTTCCAGTTCGCGTACACCGCTTTCACGTGTATGGTGTTCTACAATATACTCGATGGCAGCTTTGTTGAACTTGATGTTCTCTTTTTTCAGTCCGTTGGCTTCCAATTCTTTCGGTATCAGATGGCGACGTGCTATCTCAATCTTTTCTTCCGTAATGTAACCGCTTACCTCAATCAGCTCCATACGGTCGAGCAGAGGAGTCGGGATAGTACCCAGATTGTTGGCTGTTGCGATGAACATTACTTTCGACAAATCATAGTCCATATCAATGTAATTGTCGTGGAATGTATTGTTCTGTTCCGGATCGAGTACTTCCAGCATTGCCGATGACGGATCGCCCCGGTGGTCGCTGCCCAACTTATCTATTTCATCGAGGATAATGACCGGATTGGATGTCTCAGCTTTTATCAGGCTCTTGATAATACGTCCGGGCATGGCGCCGATGTATGTTTTACGATGTCCGCGGATTTCCGATTCATCGTGTACACCGCCCAATGACATACGTACATATTTACGTTTAAGCGCTGCAGCAATAGAACGTCCTAAAGAAGTTTTTCCCACTCCCGGAGGGCCATACAGACAGATAATCGGCGATTTTAAATCACCTTTCAGTTTCAGTACCGCCAGATGCTCAAGAATACGTTCTTTTACTTTCTCCAGTCCGTAATGATCTTTGTCCAATACTTTTTTAGCATTGTTGATGTTAATCACATCGGTAGTATAGGTATCCCATGGAAGAGCCAGAAGAGTCTGCAGGTAAGTCAACTGTACATTATAATCGGGTGATTGGGAGTTGATTCGCTCCAACTTAGCCAATTCCTTCTCGAATGTCTTTGCAACTTCCTTCTTCCATTTCTTTTCCTGACTTTTCTTGCGCAGCTCTTCGATGTCTCCATTTTCGCCTTGTCCCAATTCGTCTTGAATGTTTCGGATCTGCTGTTGCAGGAAGTATTCTTTCTGCTGGCGATCCAAGTCTTCCCGGGTACGAAGCTGGATATTTTGTTTAAGAGTTGCCAATTGTATTTCTCTGTTCAATACCTGAATAAGACGATACAATCGCTCTTTCAGAGAGTTTGCACTTAACAAGTCGAATTTGGAGTCGATAGGGAACGGGAAATTAGATGAAATAAAATTCACCAGAAGTTCCGGTGTTTCCAGATTCTTGATAGCTACAGAAGTGTCTGAGCTAATCCGGTCGGATACTTCTATGTATTTCATACTTTGCTCGCGACAAGTATCCATCAATGCCTTGAATTCGTCTGTATTTTCTACAGTCATATCATCTTCAGCTACAGTGACTTTCCCTTTCATATAAGGATGGGTAGAAGTTATCTTGTCAAGATAAACCTTCGGTCCATGAGCCTGTACGATAGCTGTGGTGTTCCCTCCGGGTATTTCGAAGACACGAAGTATGCGTCCGATAACTGCGACAGGAAATAAATCCTTCAGTTCCGGCTCTTCTACTTCGCTCACTTTCTGTGTAGCCAGGACTATCAGTTTCTTTTCCTTTAAAGCTGCATCTACCAGCTTCAGTGTAGGCGGGCGTCCTATAGCTACAGGCATTATAACAGTGGGGAAAACAACCATATTACGCAGTGTCATAATAGGCAACTCCTGATCGATGTCTTTCACTTCGACAACGGGAGCTGTATCTTCTATTTCGGCCATCATTGCAATATCCTCGTTTTCTGTATTCATTAAAAGATGTTCTTTTTTTCTCTTTTTTATCATAGCTGTTTTTATGTTCTTATTTTTATGGCTTTGCAAATGGTTGCAAAAACGTTACAAAGTTAATCATTCTGCTTTTAATATGGAAATGTAATACCTTATATTGCATTAAAGAATGTAAGGTTTTATGGTTTTATATAAATAAGTTTTGCGTATTTTTGGCGAAAATTTGAGAAGTATATGCCAAATCCTTTCTTTCAGTTTAAAAAGTTTACGGTTTACCATGATAAGTGTGCCATGAAAGTCGGTACAGATGGAGTTCTTTTGGGAGCTTGGGCTTCTGTAGAGAATGCACGGCGGATACTGGATATCGGTACGGGCACAGGGCTGATCGCTTTAATGCTGGCCCAACGTTCGGATGCGTCTGTTGTTGGGGTAGATATTGATGAAGCTGCAGTAGAGCAGGCTCGTGAAAACATCGAACGTTCCGAGTGGAAGAGTCGGATTGTGGTAGAACATAAAGATGTACGTGATTTGTCGGGAGAAAAGTATGGCTTGTTTGATGTCATTGTATCGAATCCTCCTTATTTTACCGAAGCTGTATATTGTCCGGACAAGCAGCGGAATACTGCCAGGCATATGGATAGTTTGCCGTTTGATGAGTTGTTGCAGGCTGTAGACAGACTGCTTGCCGAAGAGGGATGCTTTTCGGTGATTCTTCCGTCGGGGGTTGCCCCGGACTTTATAGCGAATGCACTTCACTATCGGTTGTATCTGTGCCGGCAGACTTTTGTGCATACCAAGCCTGAGGCTGTTCCTAAAAGAGTTCTTATGGCTTTTTCGCGTACGGCATCGGAATGTAAAACTGAACATCTGGTTGTGGAACTGGCCCGGCATGAGTATTCTCCCGAATATATAGCTTTAACCCGTGACTTTTATTTGTCGATGTAAAATACAGGGCAGGAGAAAAGAGCAAGAACGCTTTAATCTTTCTTGCTCAGTCTTCGTAAGATATTTTGATTTAGCTTGACCAGTTGTTTGTGTCTGTGAGCCAGTGTGGTGGTAAGGGGACGCTTGTCTACAAAATCGGTCAGGTTTTGCAGGAGGCTAAAAGGGTCGAATGTCTCCTTAGGCTTTTCTGGAGTAATGATATGTAGTCCTTTGGGCTTGATTTCCACTTCCAGATCTTTTCCTCCTATCATCGGGTCGCCATCAAAGTGGAATACACCTTCCTTGCTTCTGTGGATAATGATTTTTTTATCCGTCATGGTTTTGATACGGCTGTTCTGGTCGATAGTTTTATTGAATAACTGGAATGACAAGGCCGGTACATCCAAGACAGTAAACGGTTCCAGAATGGTAATATTCATTAACCCGTCTGTCAGAGAAGCTTGTGGAGCAATGTATGCATTGTTCCCGTATTGAGAGGCGTTGGCACAAGCAATGAGAAACGCTTTGTATTTTACTGTTCCCTCGGAATTTTCTATTTCGTATGTTTCAGGACGGTATGTCAGACTCTCATGAAGTGTATTTTCCAGATAAGTCAGCAGTCCTCTTTTTCCCGAATCTGCAAATTTCAAACTGACAAATGCATCAAACCCTACGCCACAGGTGCAGAAGAACAGATGACCGTCTATGATTCCATAATCGATGGTTGTCTGAAACCCCTTGTTGAGTGTGTCGATAGCTCCTTTTGCATCCATGGGTATGTGTAAATGACGGGCCAGACCATTGCCTGAACCGCATGGAATAATTCCCAATGCTGTGTTTGTATGTACCAATGAACGCCCGATTTCATTTATCGTGCCATCTCCTCCAATTGCTACTACTATATCGCAGCCTTCTTCACTGGCTTTTCTGGCTATTTCGGAAGCATGGCCGGCATATTCGGTTCTACAAACAGTATATTCGTATTTTGTTAAGTCTAATTTTTTCTCTATCAAGTCCAAAATGGCTTGTTTTCCGTGAGTTCCGGATATGGGGTTGACTATAAATGTTATTTTTTTCTTTGCATCCATATTTTTGAGTCCGTTAGGGCTTTTAGATAAGACAAAATTACGATTATTTTGTTTATAATTCATCCGTTTTTTTGGAGAAATGATAGTTTGATTGTTTTTTTTAATCGGATGAATGTTTTACTTTCCGATTTTTTGTATCTTTGCGCGTTCTTTTAAAAAAACGGCATTTATAATAAATAATGTAAGTTGAGTAAACTTACTCTACATTTTAGATATGGGATTATTACAAGACAAATTAAGTAAATTCAGAGTGCCTCAAATGTATATGGAGAGAGGCGTTTATCCTTATTTTCGTGAAATAGACAGTGCCCAGGATACAGAGGTAATGATGGACGGAAAGAAGGTCTTGATGTTTGGGTCTAATTCTTATATGGGATTGACTCATGACAGTCGAATAATCGAAGCTGCTATTGCTGCAACTCGTAAATACGGTACAGGATGTGCGGGGTCGCGTCTGTTGAATGGAACTCTTGATATTCATGTGGAACTGGAAAAAGAGTTGGCTGAGTTTGTTGGTAAAGACGAAGCGCTTTGTTTCTCTACCGGATTTACAGTAAACGAAGGTGTTATCCCTCAGCTGGTTGGTCGTGGCGACTATGTGATTTGTGATGACCGTGACCACGCTTCTATTGTAGATGGACGCCGTTTGTCTTTTGCTAATCAGGTGAAATACAAGCATAATGACATGGACGCTTTGGAGAAAGAACTTCAGAAGTGTGAGCCGGATGCAATTAAACTGATTGTTGTAGACAGTGTCTTCTCCATGGAAGGTGATTTGGCAAACTTGCCTGAAATAGTGCGTCTGAAAAAGAAATACAACGCTACTATTTATGTAGATGAAGCTCATGGATTGGGTGTGTTTGGTCGTCAGGGACGTGGTGTCTGCGATCATTTTGGTGTAACAGAGGATATTGACCTTATCATGGGTACATTCAGTAAATCACTTGCTTCTATCGGTGGTTTTGTGGCAGGTGATAAGGATACAATCAACTGGTTGCGTCATAATGCCCGTTCATACATATTCCAGGCAAGTAACACGCCGGCAGCTACTGCGGCAGCCAGAGAAGCACTTCATATTTTCAAAACAGAACCGGAACGTCAGGAAAACTTGTGGAAGATTACAAACTATGCATTGAAGAGCTTCCGTGAGGCTGGTTTTGAAATCGGCGAAACAGAAAGTCCGATTATCCCATTGTATGTACGTGATACAGACAAGACTTTCGAGGTAACTAAACTGGCATTTGATGAAGGTGTATTTATTAATCCGGTTATTCCTCCTGCATGTCATCCTCAAGATACATTGGTGCGTTTTGCATTGATGGCTACTCACACAAAAGAGCAGGTTGATTTTGCGATTGAAAAACTGATTAAATGCTTTAAGCAGTTGGATATCTTGAAATAATATACGAATTATTCAGTATACAGAAAGAGAGGTTGTTTCATAGCTTGAAACGACCTCTCTTTTTGTATTTGGATTTCTTTGCATTTAAAAGCTGTGTGGTGTAATAGTATATTTATTTCAATTCGCTCGGAATTGGAGGTTGGAATTCTTGCTTCTCGATAGTCGGGTAGTGCGGCTGGGATAAAAAGATGGTGATGAATGTCGTAAGTTTTAGCCGCCGTCGTTGATTATGGATTTGCCGCTGTGGGATGCACAGCCAACGTGGGCGAATGTGCAGCCGCCGTCGTCGTTTTTAATCAGTTTATAGAATCATGCGTTTATGTGTATGGCAATTAATGTATTTCCTGCAGGTGTGTAGAAAGTCTGATGGAGATGTGAAAAAAATCCTGCAAGATTGCTGTGTTTGAAATAGCTATCCTGCAGGGCCTTATGTTTAATCAGAAAAGCAAGTGCTTTGCTGAAAATGGTATCGAAAACTTTATTTATCTGTGTTTTCTGATAAAATAAACTTCTCTACAACATGTGCAACTCCATCTTCTTCATTGGATAAAGTAATGAAGTCGGCGTTTTCTTTTACGACTTCTTGTGCATTGCTCATGGCAACTCCCAGTCCGGCATATTTTATCATGGAAAGGTCGTTGAATCCATCACCTACGGCAATCATTTCGTCTTTGGTCATGCCGATTTCTTTTAATAACACGGCTAGCGATTGGGCTTTGTCTATGCCTTTGGGTACAAGTTCCAGAAAGTATGGCTCCGAACGGAATACCCCCATCCGGTCGTGCAGATGGCTATACATTTCTTTTTCCAAAACAGCCAGCCGGGTAGGTTCTCCTACAATGAGACATTTTGCAATAGGGTGTTGTACTGCTTTAAGGAAATTGTCTACCTTCTTAATTTTCATTACATTAAGCAGTGCTTCCTTGAGTACGTATTCATCGTCTGGATATTCGGTCAGTACATATTCTCCATCGTATGTGACAATGGCAAAGTGGTTGTCGTTGGCACATTGATATAAATAGGGAAGCACTTCCGGGTCCAGAAGATTCTTATAAAGTAATTCACCTGTTTTCCAGTCAATGATTTCTCCGCCATTGTACGACAAAACATAGCCTTCGTATTTGTCCAATTGCAGCAGGTTGGCCAGAGGGGCAATGCCATAAGTTGGTCTTCCGGAAGCCAATACGATTTTCAGCCCCTGCTCTTGTGCTTTGATAAGTGTAGTACGTGTGTGTTCGGTCACCTCTTTTCGGGTATTGGTCAATGTCCCGTCGAGATCTAATACTAAGAGTTTATATTTCATAGAGTTTTAATACGTAGATTAATGAGGCAAAGATAGTATAATATTCGAAGTTTTTATTTATCTTTCGGGGTAAACGAAGGTATTTTCTTTAAAAAAGAATAGATATGACAGAATTGTTTTGGGATTTTGCTTTAAGACTTTTTGTGGCTGGAGCAATGGGAGTACTGATCGGTTTGGAGCGTGAGTACCGTGCTAAGGAGGCTGGTTATCGTACGCATTTTTTGGTCGCCTTGGGAAGTGCATTGATTATGATTGTTTCTCAATATGGCTTTATGGATGTGTTGAAGGCCGATTTAGTTCGTCTTGACCCCAGTCGGGTGGCTGCCCAGGTTGTTACGGGAATAGGTTTTATAGGTGCTGGAACCATTATTCTGCAGAAGCAGGTGGTACGTGGCTTGACGACCGCTGCGGGAATTTGGGCTACTTCGGGTATTGGACTGGCTGTAGGAGCTGGAATGTATGGAATAGGGATAGTGGCTACGGTTCTTGTGCTTATTGGTTTGGAAACGTTGAGTTTCTTTTTTAAAAGTATGGGCATGAGAAATATGATGATAGAATTTTCTGCTCCCAATAAAGAAGCGATACGTAAGGTGTCCTCCAACTTTAATTCGAAGAATTATGTAGTTGTATCGTATGAGATGACAGAGATTGCTGTGGGAGGTGATGTGGTTTATCGGGTTACGATGGTGATCAAGGCCAAACGTATGAATGAGGAAGGGTTATTGCTGATGTTTTTGCAGGATTTTCCTGATATTACGGTAAATAAGATAATATAAATAACGGGTTCTGATGTGTGTCAATATAATCAGAACCCGTTAACATTGGATGAGATTGTCCGTGTGCTGCAAATGTGTACCCTTTGTCATCCTATGTATACATTTACGCTTAAAAATAGAGTGTCGTTTTCCTTGTTGATGTCAAAGTCTATTTTGTTTTCACGGGCAAGCCATCCGATAGCTGCATTTAGATCTCTGTCGGACAGTCCCGATGCAGTCTTTAGTTGTTCGTAACTCCAATGGGCGTTATTTTTTAATACATTCCAAACGATGCCTGCATTTGTTCCAATTTGATATTTGTCCATACGCTAATAAATTTATGGGTTCTCTGATAAAATAAAATTATTTGCGGCAATTTAAGATAAAAAATCTATTAATGAAAGCTTTTTGCTTGCGTTTTATTAATGGAATCTTCTTGTTTAACACTTTTTAATGTATCAAGAAGTCAGTTTGTAACTTATATGGATATTTTTATCTTTAATCTTCGTTGATTCTTTTTTTTCTGTTAACTTTGCAATACTTTTGAATCGTATAAGTATGAGAAGAAATAAGATAAACTGGAGGGTTCCCAAAGGGGCAGAATTGACAGAACTGGATAAGAAAGTCCTTTATTATCAGAATAAAGGATGTTTGGTTCCTACTCGTCAGTTGATTAAGACTCCAGAACAGATCGAGGGAATTCATCGTAGTGGCATAATAAATACCGGTGTATTGGATTTGGTTGAAAGTGAAATCCGTGCAGGAATGAGCACTGCTCAAATAGATAAGTTGGTGTATGACTATACGGTGGCTCATGGAGCTATTCCGGCTCCGCTGAATTATGAAGGATTCCCTAAGAGTGTATGTACGTCAATCAATGAAGTGGTGTGTCACGGAATCCCGTCGGAAGATGAGATTCTGGAAGAGGGGGATATCATAAATGTGGATGTCTCCACTATATTGGATGGCTATTATTCGGATGCTTCGCGTATGTTTATTATCGGGAAAACTACTCCGGAAAAAGAAAAGCTGGTTAACGTTGCCAAAGAATGCCTCGAAATAGGTATGCAGGCTGCACAGCCTTTTGGCTTTGTGGGAGATATAGGCAATGCCATTGAAAAGCATGCTAAAAAGAATGGCTTTTCGGTGGTTCGCGATTTGTGTGGACATGGAGTGGGATTGGAATTTCATGAAGAGCCGGATGTAGAGCATTTTGGCAAGAAGGGAACAGGTATGCTGTTGGTACCGGGTATGGTCTTTACCATTGAACCTATGATTAATATGGGAACATGGGAGGTCTTTGTGGACGAAGAAGACGGATGGACGGTAGTAACAGAGGATGAATTGCCTTCTGCTCAATGGGAGCATACATTTGTGATGACGGAAAATGGCTTGGAAATCTTAACGCATTAATTACGTAGAAATTATGAATACAATAATATTGGGTATAGAGTCGTCTTGTGACGATACGTCGGCTGCAGTAATTAAGAATGGTGTATTGCTTTCGAGTGTAATTGCAAGTCAGGCTGTACACGAAGCGTATGGAGGAGTGGTGCCGGAACTGGCTTCCAGAGCACATCAGCAGAATATTGTACCGGTGGTACATGAGGCTTTGAAGCGTGCCGGAGTAACAAAAGAACAGTTAAGTGCAATTGCGTTTACTCGTGGGCCGGGCTTGATGGGTTCTCTGCTGGTAGGCGTTTCCTTTGCAAAAGGATTGGCTCGTTCTTTGGGTATTCCGATGATTGATGTGAATCATTTGCAGGGGCATGTGTTGGCACATTTTATAAAAGAATCGGAAGAAGATCAGAATCAGCCTAAATATCCGTTTATTTGTCTGCTGGTTTCAGGAGGAAATTCTCAGATTATCCGTGTGAATGCTTATAATGATATGGAAGTGCTTGGCCAGACCATTGATGATGCGGCAGGTGAGGCTATTGACAAGTGTTCAAAGGTAATGGGACTTGGTTATCCGGGAGGACCGATTATCGACCGTTTGGCTCGTCAGGGAAATGCTAAGGCGTATACATTTAGCAAACCTCATATTTCTGGTTATAATTATAGCTTCAGTGGTTTGAAGACTTCTTTCCTTTATTCTCTGCGTGAATGGCTGAAGGATGATCCTGATTTTATAGAGCATCACAAGGAAGATCTGGCAGCTTCGTTAGAAAAAACGATTGTAGATATCCTTATGGACAAGTTGCGCAAAGTCGTGAAAGATACAGGTATTAATGAAGTGGCTGTTGCCGGTGGTGTTTCTGCAAATAACGGTTTGCGGAATGCGTATCGTGAGCATGCTGAAAAATATGGCTGGAAGATATATATCCCTAAATTTGGGTATACCACAGATAATGCGGCAATGATTGCGATTACAGGATACTATAAGTTTTTAGATAAAGATTTTTGTTCAATAGATCAACCGGCTTATTCGCGGGTTACAATTAAATAAAAAAAGAGGGGGTTGTTATGTCAGTAGAGACGAAAATATTAAGTAAGGAAATTAGTGAAATCTTTTGGAAGGAAGGCTTTTCACTTTCTACAGCAGAAAGTTGTACTGCAGGAAATGTAGCAGCTATTATTACAGCTGTTCCGGGAAGTTCTCATTTTTATAAAGGGGGTATAGTGGCTTATGCAAATGAACTAAAGCAAAATATCTTGCAGGTGAAAGCTGAGACATTGGAAACTTACGGGGCTGTCAGCGAGGAAACAGTCATAGAAATGGTAAAAGGTGCAATGCAGGTATTCAATACAGATTTTGCTGTGGCTACTTCGGGTATTGCTGGTCCTGCAGGTGGTACACCGGAAAAGCCTGTCGGTACTATTTGGGTGGCTGCAGGTTGTAAAGACAAGATTGTCACTGCTAAATTAACAGAAGATAACGGACGGGATAAAAATATACAATCGGCAACCAAAAAGACGCTTCAGTTGCTTTTGGATATCTGTCAAAAGCAAGAAAATGAGTTGTAAAACATAATTAGTTGCTGAAATACTTGTATATATAAAATAAAATGACTTACTTTGCACTCCGTTTGAGAGAACCAAGAATAAAACTATAAAAAATCAGATAGAAATGTCGAAAATTTGTCAAATTACCGGAAAGAAAGCCATGATTGGCAA
>ERZ1027150.804-NODE-804-length-25162-cov-12.123472_pt1 | contig 25162 bp, 23 predicted proteins | sample MGYA00519276_ERZ1027150 | MGnify/ENA primary metagenome ERZ1027150 (study PRJEB26926, sample SAMN06164860) | human gut metagenome | biome: ENVO:00009003; feature: ENVO:2100002; material: ENVO:00002003 | host: Homo sapiens | place: USA | collected 2012 ... | reverse complement strand
AATCTGAAATGAAACAATAGAGGCCATCTCAAATTTATTTTGAGACAGCCTCTTTATTTTTATAGAACAGTTGATTTGTAAAATTTAATAGTTACCGTATAAAGATATTCTGTAAATCCCCCCATATAATAAAAAAACTGCAGACGCGATTTTTCCTCAACAACAAGGAAAAACCGCGTCTGTAGTATATCATTATTATTTATTAGTTAGCAGCAGAATCCTTTGCAGCAGGCACATCTTGTTGAGGAGCAGCAAATCCAGCCGGAGCATTCAACGGATTTGTTTTCTGTTCTTCAAGAGCCTGCTCCATAATCACAGAAGAAGATTCTACTGTAGTAGGAACAAGATAAGAGGTAGCAATACTTAACACTACCATGAAAACAGCCAATCCCCAAGTCAACTTTTCAATAAATTCTGTAGTCTTACGAACTCCCATAATCTGATTTGAAGCAGCAAAACTAGAAGAAAGACCTCCTCCTTTAGAATTTTGTACCAGTACTACAAAACACATCAGTACAGCTGCAAGTACAATCAATCCAATTAATAAGTAATACATTTTCTATTTTGATTTAGCGTTAATAATCAATTTTTGTAAAAATCTAATCTGGTCTGCAAAGTAAATGTTTTTTTTCGGATATTTCAAATTTAATTTTTCAATAATTTCCAATGCCTTATCGTATCTATGCTGTTTCACATAGATTTTAGCTAAAGTTTCTGTAAAATAGCTTTCATCCAGTTCTTCGCCTTCTGCTTTTTCGCCCTCTGCTTCCTCTGTTTCTTCTTCTTCTACTTCCACTATTTGCCCTGTATCGGAAGGTTCTTCGGCAGACGATTGAAGATTCTGCTTTTCAATAAAATCATCAATCAGTTCCTGGTTCTTCAGAGGAACAGCCACCTCCGGCTGGGTATCTTCCTGAAGAAGAATAGAAGTATAGTCGATACTTACTTCTTGAGGTATTGAAAGTTCTTTCGCAGTCTGTGCCGGCAGTTCCGACAAGAAGCGGTCTATCAAGTCTAATGTACGGTCTGCACCTTCAGCATTTATTTCCGTTGCTTTTTTGCCATGCTTACCAATAACAAAGCGCTCGCCCTCGATATAATAAAACAGTAAACTTAAATCGGCTACATACAAAGCACTTTTTTGCAATTCGCTTTTAAAATCCGGATCTTGCAGCAGAAACAAGTTTTTCAGATAAAGCAAACGCGCCGTCTGAAAATACGGATAGCGTGCCAACAAACTTCTCAGTTCGCCCAAACTCTCTCTATCCAAAAGCTCCGGATGTGCAATCCACTCCTGCAAACGCTGTTGTATCATATTACCAGTTGGCTACAGTTGCATTGAATATCTGTTCTACAATTTCATCAATCATCTGACTTACATACTCCTCCTGTACGGCCGAAAGCTGCTGGCTGGCATTATACTCACGGCTGGCAGAGAACTGCTGTTCAAAGTCTTCTGTATGGTTTGTATTATTGACGAAGCGTACATTTACCGTCATACGCAATTCGGCCATGGTAGAATAACCGTCCGAACCTACACCTTTATTGTAGGCATCGTAATTGGTAATCTCACCCGAGAGTTCCAAGTCTCCTCCCTGACGCACCTGTTTCAGACGAGTCTGCTGCATAAACTTATCTTGAAGAGCTACGTTGAACATAGACTCCATAGGACCCCATACGAAAGCCGCCGAACGGTTAGGGAAGTTTTCGAACGAAATGGTTTTTACCTTATCGTAGTTGATAGATGAACCATTGAATTTATACGAAACCGTACATGCTACCAATACACAGGAAACAAGTGCAAACGAAGACAGTATTTTCCAATATTTCTTAATCGAGACCATATTCTTTGATTTTACGATAAAGGGTGCGTTCAGAGATTTTCAAATCCTTTGCAGCATTTTTTCTTTTGCCATGATGGCGCTCCAAGGCTTTACGAATCATCTCTTTTTCCACTTCATCCAGTGATAAATTTTCTTCTATATATTCTTCAGTATCCTGCACATCGGGTTCCTCTACAGGAGTTTCGGTTCTGTTTACCGGATAATTATTGACCAAAGGCACCGATGTCTTTACCACAGGTACAGGAGTCATTACAACAGGTGTTTCAGGCATCATGCTGACAGGCGCCTCCTGAATATACTGTACAGAAGAAGCCTGTGCCGGATGGCTGACCTGTGTTCCTGCCCGCTCCGACATAATATCGTGTACCAGTTTCTTGAGTTCCGTCACGTCACGACGCATATCAAATAATACCTGATACAAGATTTCACGTTCACTTTCAAAGCTTTTCTGCGATGTTGCAGCTTTACCTCCAAACAAAGCCGGAAGACGGGATACATTTTGTGCAGGAAGATACTGTTGCAGAATATCTGCACTGATATCCCGATTTGTTTCAATGATAGAAATCTGCTCTGTAATATTTTTAAGCTGTCGGATATTACCCGGCCAGGAATAAGAAACCAACATCCGTCTGGCGTCTTCCGTCAACTGAATGGCAGGCATACGATATTTCTCTGCAAAATCGGATGCAAACTTACGAAACAACAGCGCAATATCATCCACGCGTTCACGTAAGGGAGGAACCTTGATTGGCACTGTATTCAAACGATAATACAAATCCTCACGAAAACGTCCTTCGGCTATAGCTGTAGCAAAATCTACATTCGTAGCAGCTACAATTCGTACATCTGTTTTCTGCACTTTTGAGGAACCCACCTTGATATATTCACCCGACTCCAACACACGAAGCAAACGAGCCTGAGTAGACAAAGGCAACTCGCCCACTTCATCCAAAAAGATTGTTCCACCATTTGCTTCGGCAAAGTATCCATTCCGGTCGCTGATAGCCCCTGTAAATGCGCCTTTCTCATGACCAAACAACTCCGAGTCGATAGTTCCCTCCGGAATTGCACCACAGTTCACAGCAATATAAGGCCCATGTTTACGACGGCTAAACTGATGGATAATTTGCGGAAAGTTTTCCTTACCGACTCCACTTTCTCCCGTAACTAGTACAGACAAATCGGTAGGAGCCACTTGCATCGCGATATCAATAGCCCGGTTCAATCCCTCAAAGTTACCGATAATCCCGAAGCGCAACTTTATATTCTGTATTTCCGATTTAACCATAAATTCTTTTCCAATATACAGCAAAAATACAAAAATAATCGAACATTAAAGGAATAAAACCATATAGATTTTCCCCATTTATTTCCCTACCATATGCTCATTCTACTTCCTGACCCATACAACGGTAATGAAGAGGAGACAGTCCTACCTGCTTTTTAAAAAAAGTTCCAAAAGCAGAAGCATTCGGAAAATTCAATTCATCTGCTATCTCCTGTATCGGTTTAGAAGTATTTTTCAGCCAGAAAATACTTTTGCGTATAATAGCCTTAAATACGAGTTCCTGCACAGTGTATCCACAGACCGATTTTACCAATGCCGATAAATATTTAGGCGACAAACACAGTTTATCTGCATAAAAAACCACTCCTCTTTCCTGCATATAATATTTTTCAACCAACCGTATCAGTTTTATAAAAGTATCAATTTTATGTCCGTTTACTTTATCATTCTCCATGATATGGTGACTATATACGGTACATAATCTGTAAGTAAGTGCCAATAACAGCAGTTTGTGCTCATGATGATCGAAAGGGTTGAGTAGATTCTTCGATTTATTGTTCAATAAGGAAAAATAAGACAGAAAATCATTCTCTTCCCCCGTAGCCCATACATAACAAGGTTCAGGAGTGTAAGTCATATAAAGGTACATCGCCATTATGGAACTACCCAATATATTGCGTATAGGATCAATACGATAAAAGAAAAGATTTATAGCCAAATCCTCACTATATCCACTGATATAGAAATCAGCTCCTTCAGAAAGGAATACACACTCTCCTTTATGAGCACAATAGCTTTTCTTATTAATGATAAAATTAAAGCTGCCATGCTCACACAAAATCAATCCTATATGATCTAATGTGAATGATTTTTGAAGAAAGCGCGGAAACATATGTAATGTACCCTCCGAGCTACAGATATCACAACCTGCCACCAGCGCTTTCTCCAAATTATGCAAACGTTCTTCCAGACTCTTCATACTTTAGGATAAAGATTATACAATCAATAATGCTAAAGTACACTTTTCCTTCATTCGAAGGAACAAAAAAAGAAAAAACATCAGGGGGAGCAACAAATTCATTTATCTTTTCCGCCGAAAAGAATAGATTAAGAAGCATTAAGCTCCCCACTGACGTTTAATTTACGTTTCCTCCAAGGAATCAATACCATCAGAAAAGCTGTACCTATACACCCATAAAAAGTCCATCCTGCCATTTCCTTCAACGCAGACAATGTGGCCTGTACCTGTACTTTTCCTTTAGCAGAAAGTGCAGCCATATTTTGAGCTTCTATCTCACTTTTACCCTGATATTTCATTCCTTGTGCAGTTTGTGTATAAGACATAGCTATTTCAGGATTTATCTCATCTCTGTCTTGAGAGAAACAAGTGATATAATACTGCTGACGGCGTTGTAACACATTGGAATAAAGCGAGCTACCTACACCAGGTCCAATAGCCATACGCACTGTAAGCATAATGCAAATCCATGTAGACAAATACTTATAAGGCATCCGCTGATTAGCGTGTACAGCAGTAAGAGAATACAGAAACATCATCCCTACAGAACGTATGATAACCGGATATTTCATCCGTTCATAAAGTCCATAAGTCTGTACTTCAAAATACATAAACAAAGCAGAACAACCTATCAAGACAAACCCTAATGCAAATATATATTTCAGATGTACCCCCTTTTTTACCAAAACGAGAGCGATCACACATCCTACTATATACCCCAACATACTCCAATTTGACAAAGAAGCATTCTGCCAATTATCAATCTTCATTCCTACCCCTACAAACACATTAACAAACATGGCACTGGAGTTAAACACCATAAGCAAGAAAAATAATAATACCCCCATGCGAATGGTACGAAGTTTAAATACCTCCAGCAAGAAATAAGGCGAACTCTGTGTTTTCTCCATATACACAAACCAACAAGTAAACACAACTGACACTACCGTAGCTATTCGAATAGAGGGACTATCATACCAGTCGAGTACTTTCCCATATACCATTACATAAATTGCAGCAGCACACATCACACAAAATACTACCACATTACCAAATTTACGAAAATTGACAGGTATCCGATGCCTTCCATACAAATGCCATGGCATAGTAAACAGTAGAACTAACATAGACAGTAGCAAAGAGCCAATCATAAAATAATACACATACTGCCATTCATATTCATAAGCAAGCCATGCCGTAAGCGACGTTCCTATTTGCCCCAAAATCATAAAAAACACATAAATAAGAGGCTGACTTACACTCTTTTCTGCATCCAGTCTATCCCAGCCTTTTTCATCGGAAGGATCATTACCTGGAGTAATATTACGGGTAGCTTCCATACCAAATGCATATTTTATAAGGGTGAACAAGTTTACCATCATCAATACCATACGTAAAAAACCCATCAATACACTGCTTACTCCCAGGACAATAAGGCTATCTGTCTGTGCACAAATCCAACTTAATATACAAAGGATGGCAAAACCTACTACACACATCAGTTTCTCCCTCCGGATACATACCAAATCGTAGAAAAAAGGACAAAAAGCCGCCATTCCAATAGAAGTAAGAAAACCTATATACTGAATATGCTCTGAAAGAATACCCAAACCACTAAACATCTCGGTGCTATTGGCTGTATACACTCCACTTGTTGTTAAAATAGGAATAAATAATAAAATAAGTATCAGTATACCGACAGGTTTAGGTACCCAATTGTAAAACGGATAATTTCGAGGACATGAAGCCATAACTCAAATTCTTAAATAATACTACCTGTTTCCCTAACTATAATTTAGCTTTTACTACAGCCATCATACCAGCTGCCAGACGTTCATTATCTTCGTCGGATAAATTGGTAAAATCAATGCGTACCGGAATACGTTGCTGAATTTTCACAAAATTACCGGCCGAATTATCTGTTGGAACCAATGAATATTTTGCACCCGTAGCTCCCGAAATAGCTGTAATTCGTCCCGTGAACTCCTTACCACTGATTGCGTCAACCGTAATCCGCACTTCCTGTCCAATAGATAGGTTTTCCACCTGCGTTTCTTTATAGTTGGCAACAATCCATTTACGAGTATCTGGAAGAATATAAGTTATCGTCTGTCCGGCTCCAATATACTGTCCCTCTTCCAAAGCACGTCTGCCCAACTTTCCATCACAAGGAGCCACCACAACCGTATACGACAAATTCAACTTAGCCATCTCCAGCGCGGCCTGTGCACGCTGAATAGCAGCTGCCGTACTTTCACGACGGTTAGAAACCTCGTTTACCCCCGATTTAGCAGCTTTCTGCTGACGCTTCAGCCCCTCCAACTTCTTCTTTGTGGCTTCATATTCTGTTTCAATCTGTTCCAACTGAATAGGAGTTGCAGCATTTCTTTCCAACAGATTTTCGTAGCGCTGACGATCTTTTTCTAATTTTGCCAGTCTGATTTCCACTTCTGCAATCGAAGCCTCGAATACCGATGCCGAATTCTGTGTTGTCTGGAGTGTAGCATCAATAACAGTAGCTCCTGCCATTGCATCCTTCAATGCAGCTTCCGCTTCCATCACACGGATGCGATACTCACGATCATCAAGAACCAATAGCGTATCTCCTTTTTTTACAGTCTGATGTTCTGTGAAATAAATCTTTTTAATGTATCCAGAAGCACGTAAATTGACTGGAGAGATATATTGTTCTACCTGAGCATCATTACTGGTTTCCGTATACTTATAATCAAGAAAAAGACAGATTACCTCTATCAGAGCCCATATCAGCAAGGCTATGCCTAACACACTTGCTATTATTCTCGAACGACGTTGTTTTTTTAGTTGTGCTGCTCTTTTTTCAAAAGTATTATTTGTTGTTTCCATATCTATATCCGCTTACTGTTAAAAAAATATTGATTAATAAGTTGAACGACCATCCAACAGACTTTCTATCTGTCCGGTCAGTTTCAGCAGAGTGAGGTTAGTGACTCGATAGTTGTAATGCGCACTGACGTAATTATTCTGTGCTTCACTCATTCGCATTTCATCCTGCAGTACCTCTGTCATCGAAGCTATGCCCTCCCGATACCGGTCAGTAGTAACCTGATATACATCCTGTGCCAAGACATAGTTATCTTTCTGTTTTCTAAAGTTACGCTGACTGTTCATCAGTTCATTTGTTGCATTGAAATATTGCGTCTGCATATTCTTCAAAGTATTTTCGTACATCAGTTTTACATTTTCTACCTCAATTTTTGCCTTCTTGATTTTTGAACGCTTCTCCAGCCCATCGAATATAGGAATACGTAATGTAAGACCAATACCACTCGACTGGTACCAATGATTGGAAGGTCCGGAATGAAACCAATTGCGCGCCTTATCGGTATAAGCCGAATACATCCAACTTCCGGTGAGCGAAAGAGAGGGTATATATCCTTGCACAGTAAGCTTTCTCTGCTGCTCTGCCAGTTTTTCCTTTGACTGTAATAAACGAAATTCATACTGATTAAGATCCAATCCGGTCAAAGATACATTTATAACATTTTCCGTATCTACCGGAACCAATGTAATATCTTTATCAAAAGGATAATCAATGATATACTTCAAAAGATTGAGTTGTTGGGTTAGCATAGCCTTGGCATTGTCATACTGTACCTGCTGATTTTCCAGATTAATATTCACACGTTTCACATCCACTTCCATTACCATTCCATTATCATAAAAAGCCTGAGTAATGTTCCTAAGCTCTTTTAAACGAGCTATATTTTCCTCTATCAGCGAAATTTGTTCTACAGTATTCTGCCCTAAATAATACATTTTGGAAATTTGCAATATCAGATCTTCACGCGCTTTACCATACGAAAGGTGATTCAGTTCATTCATGGTTCGTGCAATATCAACAGCCGTATACATGGTCTGATTATACAAAGGCATCTGTAGCTGAATACCGGCAGAGGCATTATACTGTAATGTTTTAGTTACATTATAAGGATTACCGTAGGCTGAACCATCCGTTACAGAAACAGGAGGATTAAAGTTGTCATTAAATCCTGCTACCGCATTCAACTGAGGCAACAACCGTGCCCGATTCTCACTCAAGGTATATTTCCCTTTTCGTATTTCATTACGATTGCTTTCCAGCAAAAGGTTGTTCTCAATCCCCAGACGAAGACATTCTTCCAGGGTCAATACATTCTGTGCTTTTCCATCAATAAAAAGGCATAGAATAAAAGTAAAAATAACTAGTAACTGTTTCATTTTTATTGCTTCTTAATCTGCAGCAAAGATAGGAAGTTAATGATATACAATATTATTCATAAACAACGGAGAATTGTTCATATTTTCCTTTTCAAGTCTTTTTATCAATGCTCTCCTATATACAAATTATACAAAGACAGTAAATAACTGTGGGTTCGATATAAAATTAGAAAATAGATAGCTGCCCGTCATTAACAAAACTTACGTCAATGACAGACTTCTTTTCAAAAAAGCAGTATGCTACAGTCGATAAAGAATTGGCTATAAAATTACTGAATGAACGATATCTGGAGTGTTCTATCTATGCAATATTTTTCAACTCGTCATTGATCGTTTCAATTAAGGCTCTTTTTCTGAGCAAAATCTTGTCAGCAATACCCATCAGTGAGTTCTTCATTGTTTTTAACTTTAGTGATAAGCTGTATATCATTAAGAAAAAGGTTCTCATACAGAATCTGCCCAATATATCCCTTGTCTGCACATAGTTTTCCTTTAATATTCTTCAGAAATTTACCTTGCCTCAACGGTTCCCCGATCATCCACACTTCCAAGCGTGAACATGAAATTGAGGATCTCACCCTTGTCGTTGATTTTCAGATGCAGTTTGAATCCAAATCCTGTTGCAACGCCAATTCTTTGCAAAATCATCGAATATACAATAGATCTCTGCAGTTTTAGACACTGAGAACATAACGGTGATCGTTTTATAGCATTTCCTAACAACGAAAAAAATGGTTCAACCGATAGCGAACTCTATAGTCGACAATGTCGATTATACAGCTAGCAACAGCGATTACACAAGACGACGTCGTTTATAGCATATAAAAGGCATTGCGTACGCTTATTACAAACAAAAATGACTTCTTATAATATAAAAAAGCCAGCCGCTTTCCTCTTCTCGTCATAACCGGACGAAATCGAAAAACGGCTGGTTCTCCTTACAATAAAGAAATCTATAAAATCAGAATACTGTACGTATCATGAAACGAATACCCCATTTATTGGCTGTAGGCAAATGGTTGTAATTCAAACGACGTACATATTCTACGTGAAGCAATTTAAATATATTATGAATACCAGCTGTAACTTCCACATAAGGAACCTTAGGATCCATCACATTGCTGGAGGAATTATAATGCCCTGTACGATCATAATGTCCGGGGAACATCATCAGTTCATTGTCATTACGGTTCTGTTCGAGGAACGGATTGTTTTTATCAGTCAACTGTCCCCATAAGCATTTCACCCCGATAAACTCACGCCACTTCAATCTGTTCAGCAGAGGAATACGGTTGAACAACTTACCCTGCATGTTCCACGATACATCCAAAGAAGCGTAACGGTCGTTCAGGAACTCCATGTTATTAATCAAGTTGAAAGTTTCATCCTGAATGATGTACGACAAGTTGGCTGCAGGCATAATCAGCAGAGGGAACGGGACCTTATTCCACTGGATACCTGCTTTCAGACGTGCATCAATATTTCCCCACGAACTCAACCAGATACGCTTATAGAAACCTACTTCGGTCACATTGTAAGTATAATCGCCTCCCAGTACCCCTTTCAACGCCAAGGTATGTTGCAGAGTAAATACCGGTGCATCCAGATTAATAGGCAAACGACGCTGCTTGGTATTCACAAAGGTTTCTCCCGGTGCATAGCGGAATGCCAAAGTTGCTTCGGATACCGTAATATCGTGCACATTGAAAGGAGATTTCACCCATTCTGTTCCCGTCAGCTCACCGGCAGCAATAGCTTCCTGCAACTGGTTTTCTCCGGCATTAGTACGATAAAACAGCATACCGCAAGGTTCGTAGTTTGCATGTTTCAACGTAACGGTAGTCTTCAATCCCGATTCTTTTTCCAGTTCGTACTTCACAATCGCTCTGCGCTCATAGTTATACTGGTCTACCGTAGACACTTTCAGCGAAGTAAACACGTTATCCTTATCGGTATTGATATATTTGTCGGAAGGCAACATATTATCATACTGATAGGTAAATGTCAGTGAGTTTTTCGGATATTCGCGGGGCAAATATTCTTTTTTATTGAAAGAATACTCTACCTCACCCATATATTTCGATTTCTGATCCTTGAAACCATACGCATAATATCCCTTCAAGAAGAGATGAGGATGCAGATTGGCCGTAGTCTGTGCCGATGCACGCAAACGGAGTCCATCGATATAGTTGCTCGTAATCATGGTGTTGATAGGTCCGATGTCCACTTTACTTGGATGCTTGGGCGAACCTGTTTCCACAAAGTTCTCAATCAGCGCCTTCAAACCAAACATAATATACTTGAACCCTTTTATTTTTGTCAGATTATCCACAAACGAGCCCATCTTGCTCTCCGATTTACTCAGTTCCTCCTGACGATACTGATTCCAGTATGCATCATCCCGCATCATGGCATTGACGTCTTTCACCTCACTGCCTTTCCGTTTGAATATCTTTTCGGGTATGGGTTCAAAACTAAAATCGAAATAACGCGTCGTTCGCCTTACCTGATACGAGCCCAGTACCTTTTTCAGATAAGACAATTCACACAGCATATCGTCTTCCATCAGTACCCATTCGCCGGTAGGAAGTTCACCAAACTTCTGGTCTATAATCATATTATCCACAAAGTTGATGTCGGTCTTCTTCGGAAGATTCAACGTACACTCTTTCACCCGGTAGGTAGAGTCGGCCAAAATATACAGATGTCCGGTAAATCCAAAATCGCGGGAATTGTTGGGTACAAACGTAAGATGGAAACAGCGTTCTTTCTCCACATACACCGTATCCATGATATAGAACTTATAGAAGTCGATACCGGCTTCAGATACCGGACTGTCGAACGGATACTGCAAGAAGCGGAAACGGTCTTCATAGATATCAATATCCTGGAATACATCTTTCAGTACAGTGGTCAGCATATCTCCCGTACTGAAAAGTTCATTGATTCCCGAAGAATTAATCCCTTGAATAATAGTCTTCTCTGCACGTGGCTCCCTACGGTATACTTTCTGAGAAACCGTTTCATCAACCGATACAGGAAGAATGTTCTTTCCCGTCATTTCGCACAATTCTACCTGATCTCTAAAGAACGGATATTTCTTGAAAAGGAATGATTCGCGCAAGGAGTCGGCAGTAATGTTATTGACTGCAAGAGTAATCTTCTGATACTTATTATAACTGTAAAAGCCATTCTTCTCCAAGCTGGTACGCTGCTTGGAGGAAATCACTTTCTTCATCAATTCTACTGCCGGATTATTCTTACGGGAATATTTTTCCTTTTTGGGCTTCACAACGACTTCATCAAGCACTAAATCAGAACGCATGCTCACATTCAATTCACGCGTTTTGGAAGACACTTTTTCTACCCGTGTAGTATATCCTACCATTGAAAAAGTCAAATTGGTCCATCCCGGACGATAATCAATCGAATATTTACCGTCAATATCGGTTATTGTTCCCACTCCTTTCCCGTCATAATATACATTTAAATAAGGAATAGGATCTCCTGTATCCGAATCTATAACAACACCGTGTATCTGAGACCACACATCAAGCGTCCAGACACATGCCATTATCACAAACAGGAATAATCGTTTTATCATACAAACAATCTTTTTTACCCTTTACTTTTGAAAAACGAAGCGAAATTACTGCTCTTAATTCTTTTAGACAAATCCAACACCCCGAAAAATAACAAATAGACCGTCTTTTATGTAGTATTAACCATTATTAATTTAGATTTTTAGAAATTACATTTAAAATAAAAAGTGTACTTTTGTAAGCTCAATCGAATTGTAAAAAGAGACAGATTAAAATTCATAAGATATTAGAGAATATGCCAAAAGCGCCTTTATTCCATAATTTTATAGCAACAGGATTTGGTTCAGGATACAGTCCAATAGCACCGGGAACAGCCGGATCTCTGCTTGCCATGCTTATTTGGTGGGGATATTCCCTCCTCTTCAGCCACTGTATCTCCATCCCTGTACTTACCTTTATTGTAATTGTGGTATTTACTTTTGCTGGAGTATGGTCTTCCAGTGTAGTCGAAAAATATTGGGGAGAGGATCCGTCACGGGTTGTTGTAGACGAGATGGTAGGCACATGGATTGCCTTGCTGGCTGTACCGGAAGGTGCTCATTGGGGATATATGCTGGCCGCATTCGTATTGTTCCGTTTTTTCGATATAATGAAACCGCTTGGAGTAAGAAAAATGGAAAGCTTACCTTCTGGATTCGGAATCATGGCCGATGATATTTTGGCTGGAATATATGGTTTTATTGTGATTTATTTATACAGACTCTGCTTCGAGTGAAAGATATACTGACATCATTCCGACAAGGGAAAGGACTATTCATGTTTATGCGGGCACAGTTGTCTGCACAAATTGCTACAGTAACAGATTTTCTGTTGTCTATTCTGTTGAATCAGTTTCTTGGAATGTATTATGTATATGCCACACTCATCGGTTCAGTAACAGGTGGACTGGTAAATTGTATCATTAACTACAAATGGACATTCCGGACAGACGACTGCAGCCCGGCAAATGTCTTATTCAAATATATATTGGTATGGATTGGCAGCATCGGACTAAATTTATGGGGAACTTACCTGCTTACCGAATTCCTGCTCATGCAGAGTGGCTTTATCCAACTTAATTCTTCCACAGCCTTCATTTTATCCAAAGTTATTGCAGCAGTAATGGTCGCTGTACTTTGGAACTACAATTTGCATCGAACTTTTGTATTCAAGAATGCACACATCAACAGATTACTGAAGAATAAAATAAAACGAATAAAATATGGAAATAAAAAAACAAGCAAAAAAGATGCGTGATGCTTTACAGCAACTCATCTACAAAATCATCAATCCTCTTATTCATGGAATGATTAAGATAGGAATTACTCCTAATGTAGTTACAACAATAGGATTTCTCGGTAATCTGGCCGGTGCCTGCATACTTATCTACGCAGGTGCACACCCAGAACAAGAGCCTTTTACCTGCATAGGATGGGCTGGAGGTATTATTTTATTATCTTCTTTGTTCGATATGATGGATGGCCAGGTAGCACGCATCGGAAACATGGCTTCTACTTTTGGAGCAATGTACGACTCTGTGCTCGACCGTTACAGCGAACTGGTCACATTAGGTAGTATTATTTTCTGTCTGTTCGGACATCAGCAACTGGCAGGTGCAGTGATTACATTTGCTGCTCTTATCGGATCATTGATGGTCAGCTATGTACGAGCTCGTGCAGAAGGTTTGGGACTGGAATGCAAAATCGGATTCATGCAACGTCCGGAACGCGTAGTACTGACTTGCGTCGGACTACTGGCTTGTGGAATCACAGCCCATACAGCATCTGATCTATCTTTCGATCCCATGCTCATTCTCATCGTTCCCATGGGATTCATTGCCATTTTTGCCAACGTAACAGCTTTTGCGCGTATCGAATACAGCCGCCGTCAGTTAATCAAGAAGTAAATCCAACCGATGAATACATTATACAATAAACCTACTGCAAGGGAAAGTCTGACACTTGTCTTGTCTCTGACAGCCTGGATGCTTGTAACGGCCTTATTTGTAGGGATACGTCCGGAACACATCGGAATGGGAATACTGATAGCTTCTCTTTTCCTAATCAACTCCGTTACACGCAAACTCGTAGTAGCTCTCCTTCCTTTTGCCATATTCGGCATTTCATACGACTGGATGCGCATTATTCCTAATTACGAAGTAAATCCTATTGACGTACAAGGACTTTACGAAGCAGAAAAAAAACTGTTTGGTATTACTACAGCCACAAAAGGGATACTTACTCCCAATGAGTATTTTCATCTTCACAATTGTCCGGCAATGGATTTTATGGCCGGTATATTCTACCTGTGCTGGGTACCCGTACCTATTCTATTCGGATTAGGACTTTATTTTGCCAAACAACGTGCCATATACCTTCGCTTTGCTTTGGTATTCCTCTTTGTCAATCTGATTGGCTTTGCCGGATATTACATTCATCCAGCAGCTCCACCCTGGTATGTGATGAAATACGGATTCGAAGTCATACTGAATACTCCCGGCGATGTGGCTGGACTGGGACGTTTTGATGCTATGACGGGACTTTCTATATTCGACAGCCTCTATGCTCGAAACTCAAATGTGTTTGCAGCTATTCCTTCACTCCATTCGGCCTATATGGTAATTGCTTTTTATTACTCACTGAAAGCTCGATGCAGCAATTGGTTACGAGGTATCTTTGCTTTCATTATGATTGGCATCTGGTTTACTGCCGTTTATTCCGGACATCATTACGTTATAGATGCCATACTCGGTGCCTCATGTGCCATCATCGGTATCGTGGTTTTCGAATATGGATTGATGAGAATTCCTGCATTTTCACGCTTCATTGACAGATATACTCACTACATTGACTGATAAAATCAACCTGTAAATGAGAAATTTGCCATAAAATGAGATAAAACGACAAACATACATCTCTTAAAAGTCTAAAAAATTGCCTACCTTTGCGGGCAAATTTTTAGACTTTACGCCAATGAATGATATTTGTTGCATCGGACACATCACTTTAGACAAGATAATTACTCCGAAACAAACTACTTACATGCCTGGGGGAACGGCCTACTATTTTTCTCATGGAATCCGTCACCTACAGAACAGTCAAAATTATAAACTGATAACAGCACTGGCACCAAGCGAAATGGCTTCGGTAGAAGAGCTTCGCAGCAAAGGAGTAGAAGTTAAAGTGCTTCCCAGCAAGTATACTGTATATTTCGAAAATACATACGGTGAAAACCAGGACAACCGTACCCAACGCGTATTGGCTAAAGCCGATCCGTTCACAGTAGAAGGCCTCGAAGGAGAAGAAGCCCGTTTCTACCATCTGGGAAGTCTGTTGGCCGATGATTTTCCGTTGGATGTTCTTCAATATCTGTCAAAAAAAGGTACACTTTCTGTCGATGCACAAGGATATTTACGTGAAGTAAGAGGAGAGAATGTTCACGCTATAGATTGGGCAAACAAAAAAGAAATGCTGCAATATGTAGATATTCTGAAAGTAAACGAACACGAGGCAGAGGTGCTGACCGGACTTTCAGATTACCAGCAAGCTTCCATCCGATTGGCAGAATGGGGAGTCAAAGAAGTTTTGCTCACATTGGGAAGTTCCGGTTCTCTGATTTATGCAGACGGCAAATTTTACAGAATACCAGCTTATCCACCCAAAGAAGTAGTAGATGCTACCGGTTGTGGAGATACCTATGTAATGGGATATCTGTATATGAGAAACAAAGGAGCCTCATATGAAGAAGCCGGCTGCTTTGCTGCTGCATTGTCTACTTTGAAAATCGAAAAATCTGGTCCTTTCTCCGGCAGTGAAGAAGAAGTATTCCAAATCATAGAAAACAGTAATCTTCATCCAGAGATATTATAATATTGAAATAAATAATAAAATCGCCCCTTAAAAGATTTCATACACTTTTAGGGGGCGATTTTATATAACTTCCAGACTTCATTCAAGCTACCGACAACATTTTACGTGCATAGAACCATACAAATACATATGCACAGAAAGGAACTGCAAACGACCATACCATCGTAGTCTGATCGGCCACATATCCCATCAACAACGGACCAACTACTCCTCCCACCGGAGACATCATCAGGAAAGAAGAAGCACGCTTGGTATGGCTTCCCAGTCCTTTCAGAGACAACGCAAAAATAGTAGGGAACATAATTGCTTCAAAAGCATAACCGCACAGAAGAGCAACCAGCGAAATCAGGCCCACATCGAGCAGCACTACAAACGTAGTAAGTACAACACCGGTAGCACATACAAACAGCATTTTTTCTGCACGCACCCGACGCATAATCCAGCTACCGACAAAACGTCCAACCATGAATAGTCCCAATCCACCGAACGATAAAACCCAAGAAGCATCACGAGCACTCATCCATTTTTGTTCTACCACGTAGTTGATGAAGAAACTATTGATTGAAATCTCACCTATCTCATAAGCAAACAAAGCAAAAGCTCCAAACACAAACAGCTTATGCGACCAAAGACTGACCTTATGTCCTTCCGAATCCACTTCTATTGCATGTTCTATTTCCGGCAATTTCACACGAGAAAATATAACAGCTACCAGCAATACTATTACTCCCATGCATACATAAGGCAGGGCTACACTTCCACTTCCCTCCTGCCCATCGCTGGAGAACAACATAAATCCTACCAATATCGGTGCACAAATACATCCCAGTCCATTGAACGATTGCGCAAAGTTCAGACGACTTGCAGCAGTTTCCTTTGCTCCCAGTTCCGTCACATAAGGATTAGCCGCTGTTTCCAGAAAAGCCAGTCCACATCCGATTACGAACAAAGCAAAAAGAAAAGCATTAAACGAAGCGATATACTCCCCTGGAATAAACAGCAAAGCTCCTACTCCATAAAGAAGAAGTCCAGACACTACACCTTTCCGATATCCGAAACGATTGATAAATAATCCTGCAGGAATTGCCATCACAAAATACCCCATATACATCGTTACCTGAATAAAGGCCGAATGAGCTTTCGTAATATCAAGCGCTTCCTGAAAGTGCTTGTTCATCACATCCAGAATAGCATGGGCAAATCCCCATAAAAAGAAAAGTGAGGTTACAAGTATAAATGGAATAATATACTGCTTGTCAACCAATGAAGTTCCTTTCGATTTCATTTTTCTACGTTTGTTGGTTTTATAATTATTATAGTTTTGTTTTTATAGATAATATGGCCTCAAAGACCAAAATATCATCAGGTACAGTCAGTTTCATATTTAGCTTATGACCTTTTGCAATATACAACGGATACCGCTTCAGTTCCGCCATAAGTGTAAAAAGCGACTGCGCACAGATTCCTTCTCTATCAGCTTCTTCATAAGCCTCTTTCAGGTCTTCCAGCCTGAAAGTATGAGGAGTCTGTGCCTTATACATCACTTCTCGCGGGAAATATTTTTCCGATGCCACACCATCTGTGCTGTACATTAATGCTTCATTATCCAATACAGCCGTTATAGCATTCCCCTTTGTTCGGCAGACCTCAATATTATCGGTAATAATCTGCGCAGAGATAAAAGGACGTACCGCGTCATGCACAAGTACAATGTCTTTCATATCGTACGCTTCACACAATCCTTCCATTCCTGCCCGCACCGACTCATGACTACTTTTTTTCCCTACATAAATATGTTTCAATTTATCGATGCCATATTTCCGAGCCAGTTCACTCACAAATCCCTCCCAGCCCGGTACACAGACAACTGCAATTTCATCTATTTCCGGATGTTCTTGAAAGGCTTTCAATGTATATAAAATAACAGGAACACCTCCCAGACATACAAATTGCTTTGGAGTATCAGTCCCCATACGGTCACCCGAACCTCCAGCCATAATCAGTGCTATGTTCCTTTCTTTTTTCATTTCAACAATATGTTTTCTCAATATTCTTACATAATTCCTCATGCTTATAGCGCATATAGAAAAACAGAACATTCAAGACTGTGATTTCGAACACAAAATACAGATACGGTTCTTTGACCAGCATCACGACAAAGAGTACCAGTGCCCTTGTATCAAAAGTCAGAATATTTGTATACTTCATAAGAGGCTTACTTCCACGACGGAATTCTTCACGCAACTCAACAGGCAAAGTATTTCCATATTTTGTCTTTAATGCTTTCAGCAAATGCTGACAAGCAGGCGACATTCGCTCCTGACTGCGAGTATATCGGATATAAAAGAAGAGATAAATCTTCTCGAACCAAGCTTCTTTCCACGAAAGTTTTCTCATTTTCTCCTTCTGTACTACAGAAGAATCCAATTCACATTTATCGGCACCTTTTTGAAAGAATATATGTACATTCCGATAATAATCGGCCAGTGCGCATTGCTTACTATGGCATATCAGTCCGGCAAACCCAGCCAGCAACCAAATCCATAATCCCCACTCTTCATTCAGGCGCAAACAAATAAAGAAATAGATAGAAAAGAACCATACATCACCGGCAAATCCATCCAGAATACGCCCCAACAAACTTTTCTGCCCCGTCATTCTTGCCAGTTGCCCGTCGGCACAATCGTACCAATTTGCCCATATCAGCAGGAAAATTCCCCAAATGGTGTGATACAAATCGTCAAAATAAAACATATATCCAGCCAATGCTCCCAACACAATGGATATAATGGTCACAACATTAGGATGTATGTGCAATCTTCTGAAAAACAAAGCCCAGATATATCCACAAGAACGGGTCACGTAAATTTCAAAAAATCCTTCTGTATCTTCCGATTTCAGCGTAGACTTAATTCCCTTTTTCAACGATTCAAACGACATGATACTTTTATCTATTTATATTCTTCACTTTCTACCGGACGGCGGTTACCAAACTTCATCAGTCCGATACCTACTACAATCCAGATAAGTTCGCGCACACGCATAATCAATCCCATATATACTCCATAAGCATAAGGTAAGGCCAATCCTCCTACCGCTAAGGCAAACCCTCCCTCACGGGCACCCAACTGCATAGGTGAGAAGAAAAGAGCATTGGCAAACAGAGAAGTAAATGCCAATATCAGGATACAGTCCCAGTAACTGATTGTATCCGTAAAGATGAGCAAAATACAATAAATCTCTGCACAAGAAAACACCCTTGCAAAAAATTCTGCTCCCAGCGAAGAGTAGAACGTAATACGATGCTTTCCATGCAACTCGGCTATTTGAGCATCTACCCGTTCCAAAGCATCTTTCTTCCGCTGCGCAAAACCTGTAGCCCAATTCCGCAGAAAAGGTACCTTTTGCAATAGTCCAATGCTTCGCATGGCAAGTCCCGAGCGATATCCTTTTGTAAAGAAATACACGCCACAGAGGCAAAACAGCCCAGCCAAACCAAGAAAAGCAGACATTCCCGCCGTAAGATAATCGAAATGCAGCACAACATACAGTCCGATAGAAAAAAGCCAGAAGCAGAAATGAGAGAAAATATGCATCATCACATACAATATCACACTCGATGTAGCCTTTTCTACTCCCACGTACGGAGTCAGTTCCATAATGCGGTAAGGCTCTCCTCCCATTAATCCCACAGGTGTGGTTGCGTTCAGGGCAAAACCGGTTACCGTATATTTGTATACACGCCAGAAAGGAATTTTTCCCCCTTTGAATCCATCGTGTATAATAATATACCAAGCACCTGCATTCAGCACATAAATCAGCATCCAGAGCAAGACTACCACCGGAAACCAAAGACCAGCTCTGCGTACACTCTCGGCCAGTTCGGTATACGACACATCAAAAGTGAAAAGCATAACGGCTATTGCCGCTATGCCAAACACCAAAAATATATTTCTGTATTTATTCTTCATCGATAGAGTCCAACTTCAGCTTATCGCTGTCGTCACGTTTCTCATAATACTGTTTACGCAACGGACGCGCACTGATTTCCTCCTCTATGCAACGGTTACGATATACATCCAAAGCTACATAAATAGCCTGACGGAAGGAATCTTCCGAAGCAATACCCTGACCGGCAATATCGTAAGCAGTGCCATGTGCCGGAGATGTACGTACAATAGGTAGTCCGGCTGTAAAGTTTACACCTTCATCCATAGCCAATGCCTTAAATGGAGCCAGTCCCTGATCATGATACATTGCCAGTACTCCGTCGAAATAGCGGTAATTTCCTGCTCCCATAAATCCATCTGCCGGATAAGGGCCAAAACACTGAATACCTTTTGCTATCATTTCATTGATGGCAGGAATGATTATTTCCTGCTCCTCCTTACCTATCAGACCACCGTCGCCTGCATGAGGATTCAAGGCAAGCACAGCAATACGCGGACAGTCTATTCCGAAATCCTTTTTCAAGGAACGATGGAAAATAGCAATCTTTTCCATAATCAACTCCTTAGTCAGATGATTTGCAATCTCTGCAACCGGCACATGGCCTGTCACCAATGCAATACGGAAATCACCTTTCAAAAGAATCATCAATGCTTTTTGTCCCTCGCCCACACGTTCTTCAATGTATTCGGTATGTCCGGGAAAATGGAATGAATCCGACTGAATCGTATGTTTGTTAATCGGAGCTGTAACCAGCACATCAAACAAGCCTTCACGATATTCTTCCAGTCCTGCTTCCAAAGCAGAAAGAGCCGCTTTTCCAGCCTCCTGAGTAGGGCGAGTCAATTCCACCTTCAGTTCATCATCTATACAGTTCACAATATTCACCCGGCCATCCTGAGCTTCCGAAGCCGAATTGATAATACTGAAATTAGTCTGAATATCCATTGTCTTACGATGGTATGCTGCTACTTTCGGTGAACCATAGATAATAGGTGTACACAATTCCAGCATGGACGGGTCGGAAAAGGTCTTTAAAATAACCTCATAGCCCACTCCGTTTATATCTCCGTGAGTAATACCTACCCTTATCTTACCTTCTTCCATTTCTATTTGTTTACTTGTTATTATTCTGTTCAGTTTCTACCTGAGCCTTCTCTTCATCGATGGAGTTGTCTACCGGAATTTCAGAAACCTCTTTTTCTGAAGGAAGTTTCAAGGTATACAACGCAGCATTCAGTTTACGGATCTGATCGCGTTTCAACTTACCCGGATTATAGACAAAACCTTCTACCACAATTACCCGGCCGTTGTTACGGTCTACACGCATATGCGATACAAAAGGACCACCCATTGCGTCATTCCGCATTTCCCACAAGCCACGGGCCTCGAAAGCATAATCGCCTTTTACGGCAATATTGCGTACATCCACAAAGATAGAGTCGGCAGTTTCCATATACATACCTTCGCTGGCACCCGGAAGATTGATTTTCATTACCGAGTCACGTTTGTGGATAAAATATTCTTTTGTAAATGTATTCTTATCAGTATATGGGAATGCATACATTACAAAATTCATATCATTCAGATTAGTAGAAGCCCAAAAGAAATCCTTGCCTTCCTTATAAGAAAGCATATCGGCCGGCATCCAGATGTCACAGTCGAAAAGACTTGCCACTTTAGAAGAAATCACCTGATTGTGTTTCTTTTCCAGTTGCTTCACTTCACGATTCATTTCCGCACGAGTGAAAAAATCAATAATCACCTGTCCGTTTTTCGATACATAATCAGCAAACTCAGCCTGAGTAGGTGCCTGAATAGTCATAATCATCTGAGGAGATGAATAAGCATCACGGGTATACTTAAATTTAGTCTGCGTATATGTGTTCGGGTTAATATCTACGATAATAATATTTCGGAACAGTCTCATCGTACGGTCGAAATGCTCCGGACGTACACGTGAAATACGGAAAGAGCGTTCAGCCTGAGGCAATCCCGGAACATCAGTATCCAGCACATGAAACAAAGCGCTGTCCGGACTCATCCAACAATTGTCGTCTGCCACTACCATTACTTCATAGGGACGTCCGCTCGATACGGGTGTCATTATACTTTTTCCTCCTTCTTTACAAGAAGCCAGCACCAGTCCAACCAGTGCCATACATAAATAAAAGGATAAACGTTTCATATTTTTCTCTGTATTAAATGGTTTCATTTTCTTTTTCTGCCTGTTGTTTGGCAGTAGAGAGCATTCCGCAAGCCGCAAAAATATCCTCTCCTCTCGATGCACGAATGGTTGCAAACAGACCATGCTGTGTAAGATAATCGCGGAAAGCAATCATCGAATCCGAATCGGTACCCTCCAGATCTACATTCGGAATGGCATGGAAACGAATCAGATTCATACGGCAATCCAGTCCGCGCAAAAGTTTAATCAACTCCTTGGCATAAATCAGACTGTCGTTTACACCCTTGAATACAATGTATTCGAACGAAAGACGACGTTGCTTGCTGAAATCATAACGGCGTAAAATCTCCACCATTTCCGTAATAGAAAATGCCTTTTCTGCCGGCATCAGTTCCCTTCGCTGTGCCGGGAAAGGAGAATGCAGACTGATAGCCAGATGACAATCGCTTTCTTCCAGGAAACGCTCCAGTCCTTTGCGCAGTCCCACAGTAGAAACAGTAATACGTTTCGGACTCCATTTATACCCATAGTCGGCCGTAAGTATTTCCAGTGCACGAAGTACCGCATCCAGATTATCAAAAGGTTCTCCCATTCCCATAAACACCACATTAGTCAATGTATCGCGTTCAGGAATCGAGTAAATCTGATTCAATATCTGTGTAGCGGTCAGACTATTGGTATATCCCTGCTTCCCTGTCATACAGAATTTACAGTTCATCTTGCAACCTACCTGCGAAGATACACACAGAGTAGCTCTGTCCGCATCGGGAATATACACAGACTCTATATAATCTCCTTCAGGAGTGCGGAAAAGATATTTCACCGTACCGTCTACCGAGCGCATTTCATGTACAGGAGCAGAAGCACCGATTTCATAGTTTTCCTTCAGGCGTTCCCGGTTCTTCAACGACAGATTTGTCATTTCGTCAATCGAGGTCACCTTTCTGTCGTAAATCCATGCAGCAATCTGTCCGGCAGTAAACTTCGGCATCCCCAAATCGGAAACAATCCCCTGTATTTCGTTCAGAGTTTTCCCCAATAAAGGAGTTTTTGTCATATCCATTTCTTTTCAAATCTATATATTAGCGTACAAAGTTACCGAAAATCTGTGGAATATCCTTATAAAAAACACAGATTAGCACAACCTATTATGATTATTAAAAGATTAGAAAGGAATACAACCCCAAAGATCCTCTTCATATCGCACATCTACATAAACAGCAAACATCAGAATCAAGTCACATAAACCATCCCATTCAAAAAAAGGGGAAACGGGCAGATACTCCCCATTAAAAACTGTTTATCAACCCTATTTCCATCACATCTTACTCCGAACATTCAATCTGCCAATACAGAATTACAACAAACAGGAGCCCATTTTCCATATCATTTATCAAAAATAATTTATAATTTTGCTTCATCAAACAAGGACAAGTTCCATAGAAAAACACATACACATGAACTATCAACTATACCAATACTCTCTTTGTTCAGCCATTGCATTGATGCTCTTTTTCTGCTTATACTTCTTTTTTGCCAAGACTCCGGAAAAAGAAATATTCAACAACTATCTCCGTTCGCGAAGAACAATGGGCGTGGCGCTTCTGGCACTATCTGCAAACTATTCCGTACATTTATTCTGTGGAATACGATTCATCAATATAAATGCCGCCATTCTGATGAACCTTTCCACCTATTTCCTGTGTTACTGGCTTTTCAGTTCAGCGCTCACTTCACTTCTCGACCGTTCTTACATCACGCCAAGACGATTGCGGACTCATATTTGCCTTTGGATTGTATTTTCTACTCTTTCCGGTACAGTGTTGTTTCTACTCCCCAAAGGAATGATACAAAATATAGGCTTACTCGCCATGGCTGTATGGCTGATAACTTACGGCATTATCTTAGCCCGAAGATTGATACTGACCTACAAACGGGCAGTGCAAACTTTAGATGAAACCCATTCCGACGATGTGGCAGTATATGTACACTGGATGTCCGTTTTCACCTATTGGGCTGCTATATTTGGAGTAGGATGTGGACTTCTGACTTTCCTACCCGATGAATACATCTATATTTGGATTTTGTCATCCATACCGTTTTATATCTATCTTTTTTATTCTTATCTGAACTACCTGTTATTCTACGAACAGATAGAACGTACCCTTGAAGATGGAAAAGAAACAAGTTCCACAGACGAAACAATACCCGAAAAGGATATTCCACAATATTACGAACACATTGCCCGCAACCTGGAAAACTGGATAAAAATGGAGACCTATACCCAATCCGGGTTTACTATCAATGATATGGCTAAAGCACTCGGAACAAACAGGACTTATCTAAGTGCATATATTAAGGAAAGATACAATCTTTCATTCCGGGATTGGGTTGCAAGCCTCCGTATTGAGTATGCCAAACAAATGCTGAAAGAACATCCGGATATGAACATAAAACAAATATCAGAAGCTTCCGGCTTTCTTTCAGTAAGTCACTTCATCAAGACTTTCACCGAAAAAGAAGGTTATACACCAGCCAAATGGAGAAAACAATAAGAGCAAAGACATACAAATAAAATTACTTTCACAAAAAAAATGCTCATGCAACAATTATAAATTGTGCTAATCACAAAAAGAAGAGTATTTACAAAAAAAATCCTTTCACTTTTTGGGGTAGATTTTAGTTTTTCTTAACTTTGAGAAAGCAACAAGTTATAATTCTTATCATTATGAGCAAAAGAATCTTTTTTCCGGTTCTGTTTCTGTGGCTGATGGTAATAGTTTCTCCTTCTGCCGCACAGCAGAAAGCTGATACGACTTACACCTTCCGCTTCGTACAGAAAAAAGGTATGTTTTATGTACCTTTCGAGAACAACAGTCGGGAGCTTACACGACTTATAAAATGTATAGAAAGTAACAAATCGGATATTGCAAACGGACAGTTACCGCTATACGTCGATGGTTACTGCAACTCATTAGGCAGTGAAGCCGAGAACCTTGCCACGGCAAAGATCCGTGCCAACCGTGTGAAATCCGAACTGATTATACGCGCGGAAATAAAAGAGGAGAATTTCATCACCCGCAACCATGCGACAGAGGGAGACTTTGTCACTGTGCGCCTAACGATACCGGTCAAGGAAACAGCCGCGACGGATGCTGATACGGAAGCACGACGCAAGGCAGAAGCT
>ERZ1027150.793-NODE-793-length-25351-cov-12.642315_pt1 | contig 25351 bp, 18 predicted proteins | sample MGYA00519276_ERZ1027150 | MGnify/ENA primary metagenome ERZ1027150 (study PRJEB26926, sample SAMN06164860) | human gut metagenome | biome: ENVO:00009003; feature: ENVO:2100002; material: ENVO:00002003 | host: Homo sapiens | place: USA | collected 2012 ... | reverse complement strand
GAGATTAGCTGCAGTCTCGTGGGCTCGGAGATGTGTATAAGAGACAGCTATATACCACTGTTATATTAATATCTCTCTATAGTAACATTAATAACCAGGTTTCAATGCTTTTACAGAGTAATTATATGAACTTATCAGAATCAACAAAATATATTTACTCATAATATATTTAACGCAAACATACCTATCAATAATTATTTAACAACTTCAAGCATTGAATTTCAGCAAACAATATAACCTTAATTTTAAAATCTTACCGCCCGACTCACATTCCAAGAACCGTTCAGAAATATAATAATAAGCGATATACCAATCGCCAAAAAACATTCCAAGGAAACCATACGTTAACCGGCCAGCAGACAAAAAGAGAAAAACACTGAAAGGAATGTCAGTCAGCAGCGAAGTTTATTGGCACACCGCCTCGGTTTGATGAATCAACGACGCTGATTAATCAGACAACGAGGATAAGACAATTATACAACCTTACGCGGACACAATAGGACCGAAGCCGAACACGTTATATCCGGACATGTAGCAAAGAATGTCCAACCCAATTTCCCTTCCTTATTCACAAGAAACCCCTCACCGCCCCATAAAAAGAGAGGATGCATCCCATGGACAGGCCCGAAGACCGTTCCATTGACACATCCTCTACAAATGAATATGAATTAAGTTAGAAAAGGGAATTCATTTATTTATTTCCGCCACCCAATGCATGATAGAGACCGATAATACTCTGTATTTCAGCATTCCGGTCGGCGACCAGTGACAGTCTCGCTGCCAGAAGCGACTGCCGGGCTGTCAACACTTCCAGGTAATTGGTAGTGCCATGCTCCATCAACAGTTGGGTATCGTGTACAGTAACGGCCAGGCGCTTCACCTGCTCACGATCAAGCTGCATCTTCTTCCGTGCAGTCTGACACTGGCTCACCGCATTGTTCACCTCCACTCCGGCATCCAGCAACGTCTGCCTGAACTGAAGCAAAGCCTCTTCCTGCTGTGCCTTACTGATTTTCAGGTTAGCTACGTTTTTACCCTTATTGAATACCGGCTGCACCAATGAAGCCACCGCCTGAAGCAGCCATGCCCCCGGATTGGTAATGATACTTCCGCCACTGTTAGTCCATCCGGCCGCACCGCTCAACGTCACTCCCGGATAAAAGGCAGACCGCGCCTGATTCGTAGCATAAAACGCCTGCTTCAGCACCGCCTCAGTCTGCTGCACATCGGGCCGGTCCGACAACAGCTGCAAAGGTACTCCCACCGACAAAGACTGGGGAAAGGCCTGCTCCTCCAGCGTACCCCGCTGAATACCGCGCGGCTCCCATGCCAACAACGCACAAAGCGTATTCTCCATTTCAGTCACCTGCTGCTTCAGGTCGAGCAGCGAAGCCTCTGCCTCCAGACACGAAGCCTCAGCCTGGCTCACCGCCACCCAGTCCGCCGGTCGATAAAAGTCCTTAATGTCATAATTTAGTCCTCCGTAATCGAGTTAGTATTCGTTGAAACCACCTGGGTGTTTTCCTGAACCAGTCCGGCACCTTCCGCCAGTATCACATCACCCGAATCCAGGCCTTCTTCCACAATGTATTCCTTACCGTCGTCGACAGGGAACACCTTTATCTGAGCGGAAACAGCTTTTCCATGATCATCCACCCGATAAACATATACCTTATCCTGAATCTCAAAGGTAGCTGCCTGAGGAATGACCAGCACCCTCTCCTTGACATGAGGGAAGACAATCGTGCCCGTGCTTCCGTTACGCAACATACGCTCCGGATTAGGGAAGGTCGCCCGCAGCCTGATGGCTCCGGTTCCCGTCTCTACGGTACCGCTGATTGCATCAATCTTACCCTTATGCCTGTACTTCAGGCCGTCGCTCAACAACAGCTCCACCTCAGGCATCTTCTCCAGTGCCTTGTCCAGATTCCCGTACTGGCGGACCAGCGAAAGAATCTGACTCTCCGTCATGGAAAAATACACATACATTTCCTCATCGTCCGACACGGTAACCAGGGGAGTCGTAATGGAAGAATTGACCAAGGCCCCTTCACGGTAAGGCACCATACTCGCCACTCCGTTCACCGGACTCTTGACCACCGTATAAGAAAGGTTGTTCTCGGCATTGACCAGTTCGGCTTTTGCCTGTGCCAATGCAGCCTCAGCTTCCAGCAAGGTATTCCGAGCCGTCTGCCTGTTGAAATCCGACACCACCTGTTCCTTAAACAATTCCTCCTTGCTGCTTGCCGTCAACTACGCGGTGGCCACTGCGGCCTCGGCACTTTTCACATTGGCAACGGCCGTCTGAAGGGCTGCTTTATATGGTACCTGATCGATCACAAACAAGGTTTGTCCCTTGTGCAAGGTCGCTCCCTCGTTGATACAAACCTCCGTAATTGTCCCGCTCACCTGAGGACGGATCTCCACACTCTGCCTTCCATTGATTACCGCCGTATAATTTTGTGTCAGCATCCTGTCTTGCCGTTCAACCGTCATCACCTTATATTCCGTATCCATAGGTTGAGCCGGCTTTTGTTTACATCCGACCATCAGCCAGACAAAAGCCCCAAGACTTAATCCAAGGTAAAAGTTATTCTTCTTCATATTCATCCTGATTTAAAACAATGATTTATTGATAATTATCTTTTCCCTGCACAAAAGTAGAATCTTTTACCTGTCGGATATTTATCTTTTCACCAAATAGATTTGTCCGAATCCAACGCTTTTCTAGCTATTTATTTTTTTAATTGAAGATGTGTTAAATCGCTTCCGGAAAAAGGCTGTACTTCCTATTTTTGCAGAAAAACATGAAAAAATACACTCCATCAGACTGGTTCAATATGGCCCCCGACAAACACTCTTCCGTCAAGGAACTGGCGGCCAATGCCCAATTGGCTGTCTATAAACTGGAAGGAGGCCATGTGTTCAACAGTGAGAAAATACAATTCACAAGCTACACGGCCCTGATTCTGCTGAAAGGAAAATTACACTTTACCGACAGTGACCACTGCAATCTCATCCAAGGCCCGGCTTTTGCCGATACCTTTGTCCAGGACCAGGATATCCTGATAACAACCAGTCCGGATTTCGAAGCATATTTTCTGGTTGCCGACCTCGGCTTCTTTCATCAGGCCATTACCCCCATCATCCCTAATTTCATCAACCAGATGTATAAGTATGTGCAAAGATCTTCATTCAGCCTCCTTGGTGGAGACTGCGAGAAACTGCTTGCTTACATACACATACTGACTGCCACTGTCAACGACGGCAACCACCTTTTCCAATACGAACTGACGACTCATATCCTGCGTGCACTGCTTTTTGAGGCATGGAATATCTTTTCCTGTTCCACCCAGGAGGAGGGCGATGAAAACGTCAGTCCGGTCCAGTGGAAGAGCACTGTCTCACACTTTTTCTACTTAGTACGCACCTATTGCAAGATCCGGCACGAAGTCAAATGGTACGCCGAACAGTTGTGCACCTCGCCTGATGCACTTTCCATCAAACTGAAAAGAATCTACAAAAAGAATGCGAGCCAGATTATCAACGAGCACCTACTGGCAGAAGCCAAGACCCTCTTGTGCCATTCGGAAGGCTCCATACAGGACGTTTCGGAAGCCCTGCACTTTTCCGACCAGGCCGCTTTCTGCAAATTTTTCAAACGGTGCAGCGGGATGTCGCCCAGTGAATACAAAAAGCGGCATGCATTCCAATAAAGACAGGGCCGCCGCCGGATTCAGAACCTCAGACTGAAACTGCCATACGGCAGGCAATGACGATCCAAATAGATGGAATAAAAATTAATGACGTCTTCTTCGGTCGGATTTCCTACGATATTATACAAGCCCAGACGGAAAAGAAAGATTTTTCCGCCAAACGACTTCCGGAAAGAATAACTGGCATCCAGACGATAAGAGAAAGGCATCCTTTCCGAACGGAACATCTCGGAAGGAAGATACTCAAAATCGGGAGCATCGGTATTTCTGACCCGTCCCGACCGGCAGATACCTCCAAGCGACCAGGCAGATACCTCATTATACTTATAAGACAAAGCCAAGGTCAGCGAATGAGGAATATCGTACAGCGAAGGCATTTTCCCCCGTTCTTTCAAATCCGGGAACCATTCCCGACTTCTTCCATAGGCATAGGATGCCTGAAGCATCCAGTGCGGCCAGTTCTGGTAACCGTACAGTCTTACCCCATAACTCTCTCCATCACCGGCCATCACATACTCCTCCCAGCGGTTGTCCGAAGGATATACTTCAGGTTTCAGGGCCACCACATTCCTCCGGGCCTTATAGTACACCGCACATTCCAGTTGCCCACTCTCTCCCAAATGCTTCCAGCCCATCTCATAGTGTTCGGAAGTACGGGGACGATACCCGTCAATACTTGGCATACGGAAATCGGTCGGCAAAGCCGTATTGTCCAGACGGACCGTATGATAGAACTGTTCCATCCGCGAGAAGTCAGCATAAATCAAATCCTTTTCTCCCAAAGTATATTTCAAGGACAAACGGGGCTGTATACTGAAATAGTTTTTGCTGCTCCGGGGGGCATATCCCACTCCATTGATACCGATGCGCAGGAAAAAACGGGAAGTCAGACGAAGTTGGTTTTCATAGAACAGAGAGTACTGTCCGATCCATTCGTTCCGCTCCTCCTCCATGCCGGAACCGAACGAAGGCAAACGGAATTTTTCAAGAGAAGCACGTACCCCCCAGCGCGCCTCGTACATCTCATCTGCATGGAAACAGAATTCGGATGAGACGTTCCATGTGCTTACCCGATTCACGATAGCCGTTTCCGTATCCAGTCCCAGGTAAGAGCCATCGGCCCAGTCGGTACGGTCTGTCCAGGAAACAGCCGTTGTATTTTCCATCTTTTTCCAACTGGTCCGTAACCGCAACTGATAGATCTGGCTGTTCCATTTCAGGATGGGTGTCTCAGGGTCATCATCGGTCGGAATATGAAATTCATCGCGTGCCCGGTACATCAGAAAATCCAACGAACTCTTCGGAGAAAAATCATACGATAGTTTCAGGTTGAAATCATAAAAAGAATGGTTCATGCGGAACTCCTGCGAAAGCAGTTCGTCGAAAAGGTCCATCCAGCTCCGTCTTCCCCCAATGGCATACGACAGTTTATTCTTAACCAGCGGTCCTTCTATAAACGCAGACACCGCCGGCATATCCATCGAAACCGTATGCTGGAACTCCTGTTTGTTTCCATCTTTCAGCGCCACCTCGGTAACGGAAGAAATCCTTCCCTCAAAACGGGTCGGAAAGAAGCCTTTGTAAAAGGTTACACGCTTCACTGCATCCCCGTTGAATACGGGTAAGGCCGAATTGATATGACCAGGATGGTAAACCGGTACCCCATCCAGCAGAATCAGGTTCTCATCTTCGTTTCCGCCATCAACCTGAAAATTTCCCCCGGCTACCCCACCGATTACCCCAGGCAGTACCCAGATTTGTGAGAACAGGTTGCTGCTGTTGAACGACAAGGAATTGGAGGGTGTACACTCCCCCATTTCCTCCAGTTGCCGCAGCGGACGCACGGTCACCTCGCCCAACTCATACCACTGCGGTTTCAGGCGGATATCCGTCCACCGGTTGGCATGCACATATACCTCCGATTCATGGGTCCGGTATCCCATATACGAGACCTTCAGGTGATATTTTCCCTGTGGCAAGGCCAACCGGTAAAAACCGTTCTCCGAGGTCACGGCAGAATACGTCTTTCCATCGGCCCCTTCCAGCCACAGAACAGCCCCATACAGTTTCTCACCACTTTCTTCTTCCCGTACCATCCCCGACAGTTCATATTCCTCGGGAGGAAGAACCTGGATCAGCAATTTACGGGAAGGAGTTTCCATGGTCTGAAAGCGATAGCCACTCAGCAACAGCTTCAGGAGTTCACCGACCGTAACCGTTCCGGCCGACCGGACTTCCACTTCACGGGAAAGTGATATCTGAGCAGGATTATACGCCAGTCGGATGCCTGCTTCCTTTTCAATCCACTCAAACCAGGCCATCAACGGCTGTTTGCGGGACTGCACCGTAAGTTCACAGTCTGCCATCCGCCCATATGACACAGTTTCCTGTGCCTGGAGCACATCCAGACACAGGAAACTGCATAATATTATTTTCATCCAGAGAAACCTCATTTTTCAGACGACAAAATAAGCATATATTTTTTTCCAGGGATAACCGTCTGCCATTGACAGCGGCATAAAAAAGCCAGTTCCGAAAGTATTTCCTCGGGCCGACCGAGCTCCATGCGGGAAGTAATCTGATTCGACTCCAGTCCTTCTGCCACCCGGATTTCAATTCCCTCACGCGATTCAATCAACTGTACGGCTTCCAGCAAAGGCGTCTGACTGAAATATAATATCCGGCCACGGTTACCAAAGACGTCGGACGGACGAGTAATGGTAGCTTTGTTCATGTTCCGGCCGTCACATTCCACCCGCTCATTTTCTTTCAACACCACTTGCTGGTCGTCCAGAGAGACCCTTACCTTCCCCGTCTCCACGTAAACTCCGGAACGGTTCTCGTGCAACGCATCCACCAGGAAGGACGTTCCCAGTACCTCCACTTCCAGCCGGCCGCTCTTCACGACAAAGGGCTGCTCCGGGATGCGGCGTACACTGAAAAATGCTTTGCCTTTCAGGTCTGTCTTCCGCTTTCCGGACGACTCCGGCGACCGGTAAGCCAATGAGGCTCCCGGAAACAATACCACCTCTGAACTGTCAGGCAACCAGATACACTGTTCCACGCTGCCATTGTTGGCATATTTAAACAGTTCCTCAGATCGCTGTCCTTTCCACAGAAAGAAGGGTACCATTACCAGCAAGGAAACCAGCACTGCGGCAATCCCGTACACATAGGGGCGAAATTTCATGGACCGAACACCTCTCTTTTCCAGTCTGGGTTCGAGTTTCTTCCAGGCCTGCGAAGCATCAAAGTCCCGTTCGGGTACCAAAGGAGTCTGAATCAGTGCCTTCATACGCCGGTACTCCTCCTCGTGAGAATCTATCCATTCCTGGAGTATCCTCTCCTCTTCCATTCCTACTGATTCACCTGCAAAATGGCGGGCCAACAATTCATCTATCAAATCTTCCTTCCTCATTTCCATGTGATATTAGCAATCATTGAACATATCCAACCTATACACAACCAAAGATAGGGATTTTCCTTTACATACTGCCTCAAGAGACGGATGGCCTTGGTCATCTGATTCTCGACCGTTTTTTCCGAGATGTCCAGTGCCTGGGCAATTTCCCGGTATTTCATGTCCTGCTGTTTGGCAAGCAGGAAGACTTCCCGGCATTTGGGAGGCAGCACTGACAAGACCTCCTGCAGGAAATCCGTCAGAGACCGTTGCTCCCCTTCATGATCGGCAACGTCATCTTCCACCGCAGGCAATACGGACAAATCCTCGAAAGAAACCGCCGCATTGCATTTTTTCCGGAGAAAAGAAATGCATCGGTTGCGCAACGCAGCCGTGACATAGGCAGCAAATTCATCCTCCGGCAGACTGTCTTTCCCACTGTTCCAGACACTGATAAACACCTCCTGTACCATATCCTCACACTCATCCCTGTCTGCCACATAGCCATAAGCCAGGTGGCAGAGTCTGGAATAATGTTCACGGAACCTGGATTCAAATTTGTCTTTCCTGCTTGTCATCATGATTGTCTTCAATACTAAATAAATCGGAAAGTCTCTCCCTCTGCGGGATATACGTTAAAACTTCAAGCTCAAACCTGCAGTAAGATAGCCTTTATAGCCCAGTCCTACTTCTACAAAACCTCCTATGCAGTTGTTTCCTACACGCACAGCTATCGGGTTGACCTGATAGGCAAAAGCACATGACAGATCGGCTTTCTTGCGTGCAAGGGACTTGCCTTCTTCGGTCAGTCCTTTTTCTGAATGACGCAACAGGTTAACTCCGGCAGAAGCTGAACCATAAAGTTCCAGCAGTCCCCGCTTGTAATAGACAAAGTCGGCAGCCGGCAACACCATGAAGCTCAACTCACGTTCTTTTACCGCAGGCGACTCACTTCCATTGGGCTGCAATTTGCTTTCTACAGTAGCAAAGGCAAAATCACCACCCACACGAAAACGGTTCAAGGCATAACGATAACCTACTCCATATACCAGGGAAGCACGCTCATCGACTCTCTTGTTACCTAAAATTGCATCAGCCAGTCCGACGCCCAGTACACTGGAAGTTCCCAACGTAAGTCCGTCACTTACCGAGAAGCGGATTTCATAACGGTTGTCGGAACATACTTCCTGTTTTCCTGAATTCTGTGCCTTTACTACATTCAAGCCAAACACTATACACAAAGATAATACAATAAATCTGAATTTCATACAGTTCTGTTTTTTAGGTAAATAATTAAAAATTCTCTCGTTTTCTATTTAAGTAATTCACTCCTATAACGCAGCCGGTATGAAATCCCCCTATGCCAAATCAAAAAAAAATCGGCAAAACCTTCAAAAAAACAAGGCACAATTCTTATCACATTGATTTTCAAACAGATAACCCGATTTATAAATTGAAATTTTTACCCGATATACAAAAAAAAACTTGTCAACCTCCGCTTGGAACAATGACAAGGTCCTTTTGCGTGAAAATACCTGCAGCCCTCTCTACGCTGCAGGTATTTCCCTCCTTCTATTATATCCAGTTCGTTCTGCCGGTTTACTTCAGTTCATTCAGCCAGGCCGGAACGTAACCCAGCCTCAACTTCAACTGTGCCTCGTACAACGATTCCGGCTCTACCTTGGTTCCGTGACTCTCATCCAGACGGACCTGCTCCTGTACAAAACGAACCGGTTCGCCGTGGTAGCCCACAATCACCGGTGGCAGGATTTTCCAGTATTTCCATCCCGACCTCCACCAGTCATATTCTCCGTTGGCCGGTCTGTTTCCGTTGCTGGCGATTTCAGGCTCCCGTTCCGTATGCATGTTCCAGATAACCAAGTCGTTCAGATGATTGGGAACCTGGTCGGCATCTCCTCCCTGACGGGACTGATGAAATCCACCACTGCACCGGTCAATCAAGGTAGCCCGCGGCTGCGTAGCATGCGCTTCAAAACAAGCATCCAGTCCCCATTTCACATTCCAGATAACAGCCCCCATGCTCTGCTTGGAAACTCCACACGCATGATACTGCCCCGCTTCCGGATCAATCCGGCCAGGGTTGGATACCAGCGGGCCCTGAGTACGGTCGGTAACCGCTCCGATAAATACCCGTGAAGAACCGGCAGAACGCATGGCAGCGTGTCCCCTGTTTCCTGTAATATTCACATCATATGCCGAAACATTGGCCGAACTTATGATGGAAAGCGCCTCGCTTACACTTTCAAAATCCACCCGCCGTATCCAGGAATTCGTGAGCCGTGACATCGAAATCGGTTTGTATGCCCCATCATCCCGCCAGTTGCCATGATGCCTGAAATCCGGTTTGGCATATCCTACAAAGGTCAAATCCTCCACGCCTACATTCTCATAATGAGGGTATTTACAGATTTCCCATCCCCATTTTTTCTCCACTTCGTGCATGATGGGTTCCTTGAACACAAGGGTATTTCCCTTCTTCGCCACTATCTGGTGAAAGTCGCGCACCTGTACCCCCTCTTTGGCAATGTTTCCCATAGTACTCTCCCAGGCATACGGCTTCAACTCTTGTGCCACCAGTTCGGCATTGTTGTTTTTCAGGTGCAGGCACACCCAGTCGCCCACCTGAATCAGTTCAGGAGCCGAAACCTCTACGCTGAAGCTTCCTTTCTCTGCGTCAGACACCACATCACACAACTTGGAGATTTCCGAATTGTGCTTGATGGACAGCATGTCCGGAGAAGAATACATCACATTCGGATTGGTCGGCAGATTCGGAGTAGCCATAATCAGCCTTGTCTTTCCCCTGCCGTCTCCCCGGATGACCAAATTACCTCCATGGATAAAGATAGACGAACTGGTATTGTTTCCCTTTGAGTCCAGGTCCGTATTACTGCTGCCTTCTACCAGGGTATTGTCAGAATCATCGTGCAAAACATAATCTCCCGCCGGGAAATAAATGACGATTTTGGCATTCGGATTTCCCTGATTCTTTCCGGTAACCGGATCCCTGTTCAGTTTATTCTCCTGCAGCACCTGAATCAAGGTTTCCCTTGCCGACAACTTTCTGCGGTTCATCTCCTCCTGCATATCAATCACCTTATAGCCTAAAGAAGCCGCCTCGGGAGGAGCCACTTCTCCATGTTTGTAACCCGCATACGAGAAATCCAGCAACACATTATCTTCGGCCTGCATCACATATTTTCTCCATGCCAGGGTGGTATTCATGTATTCCGAAATGCCTTGTACCGCATACTCTCCCAACTGCGGATACAAATTGATTTCTCCGGTCACCGTGTTCAGTTCAATGTTCCGGTAAAAAGCAAAATCCACTGCACGCTTTCCGTTCAGGTCAGTAACCGGAGCCTTCGACAACGGTTTCCACTGCAGTCCATTGAACGAAACCATCCAGAAAGCCTCTTCCGACAGTTTCAGTTGGGGAGTCATCACTCCCTTGCCCGTTTTCGGCAAAGCAGCAACCGGTTCACCCTTCAGGTCGGTCAACGTTTCCCTCTCTCCTTCCAGTGAATAAATCCAATATCCCTGAGCATCGATACCAAACACCGGTATATCCGCCGGAGCTTCCACTGCAGCATATGCGGTTACTGACGACCGGTCGGACAGGACCAGACGGTATTTCTCTCCTTCCTGCAGACAGTCTATCACACTCGACTTTCCGGCGGCCAACAGCTGATATGCCTCAATGTTGGCATTATAATCTGCTATACACTGATCAACGGCAATCACCTCTCCCGTTCCCGGATCCGTATTCAAATCTTCTTTTTCGGTGCACGATGTGCCTCCCATGAGCAGGAAAAGGCCCATCAGACATCCCAAATAAAATCTCTTATACATACATTCTTCTGATAAAAACAAAAGACTGCTGCAGCACACAAAAAGCCATGCACTGCAGCAGTCCTATTCATAATTTTTACTTAAGCGCATTCAACCAGGCAGGCACATATCCCAGACGTTTCCGGAGCTGAGCCTCGTACAGTGACTCAGGCGATACCTTGGTACCTGTGCTCTCTTCGTAAGAGAACTGTCCTTCTTCCTGAGCGAAAGAAACCTGCTGTCCATGTACACCCACCAATACCGGCGGACAAATCTTCCACCAGATGTTGGATGCATCCCACCACCTGAAGTCAGTAGCCCAATTCTGTCCTTTCTCATCCACCGTACCCGTTACATTCAGGTTCCAGAGCGTCAGGTCTCCCAGATGATTGGGTGCCTCTGTTTCTGCACCTCCCGAATGATAGCGAACCAGTCCACCGCGGCAGTTATCAAACAAAGTGGCACGAGGCTGAGTAGCATGAGATTCAAAACAAGCATCCTGTCCCCATGTACAGTTCCATACCACTGTACCCATACTCGGCTTTGATACCCCGCAGCCATGCCACTGGCCGTGACCACGACTGTCGGAACTTTCATCCATGACCTTGCCGATAAATACACGGCTGGAACCCTGTGCACGGACTGCCGAATGACCGCGGTTACCCTTTATGGTAATGTTGTAAGCCGAACAGTTGGCCGACTCCCCAAAAGTCACCGCCTCACTTACACTTTCGAATGTCACATTACGTACCCACGAATTGACCACACGGGCCATCTGCAACGGCATATAACCGCTGTCATACAACCAGGCTTTCGATTCATCCATACCTTCGCCGTGGTGATAATAAGGAACGATAGCCTGTCCCACGAAAGTCAGGTCCTCTACTCCCACATTCTCAAAATATTTATAATCGCGGATGATCCAGCCTCCGTCATAGTCATTGTAGGCCGTATTCACCTCATGCATGATCGGTTCATGGAATGTCAACGTATTGCCGCTGACCTCCTTAATCTGATGAAATTCCATCACATTGATGCCCTTGCCGTCTTCATTGCTTCCAGACAGTCCCGGCTGCTGTGCCACCGACCAGGTACTCTTTTTCTGTGCATACAACGGACCGAGCTCCTCCTTCAGCAATGCGTCGTTGCTGCTGCGCAAACGGAGCTGTACCCATTTTCCCGCATACAGACCACTGGTAGAAGAAACCTTGACACTGAAACTGCCCTTAGGAGCATTTTCGGTAACCGTAGCCAACTGCTTGGAATTGGAGATATTCGTCGGGCTGTTTGTATGCTTGATGGTCAGCAGAGGAGCCGCCGTAGACTCACTGGTACCGATCGTATGATTCATGATCAGGCGGGAAGCCGCACCTTCACCTTTGATTACAAAATTACCTCCATAGATTTCAGGAAACTTGTCGGACATTCCCTCCGGCTGCAGATCATAATCACCGGCAGGGAAATAAATCACGATACGTGCATTCGCATTAGTTGCGCTCGAACTACTGACCCTTACCAGCTTGTTCTCATCCAGAATCTTAATCAAGGCCTCACGGGCAGTCAGTTTATCCTGCTCCATGCGTTCCTTTACATTGATTACCTTATACCCTAAAGCAAAGCCATCCGCCGGGACACTTTCCCCATGATTATATCCAGCATAAGAATAGTCCAAGAGTACGTTTTTTTCGTTATGAAGCAAAAAATTCTGCCATGCAATGGCAGAATTTTCATCAATAGTTGTTGTTAATAATTTTACAGGTACTTGCACAACGCGGCAATATCCTTCCTTAGAGAATATCTTCAGAATAATATAATCTTCATATTCCTTACCCTGAACATTGCGTGAAGGAGCCGTAACAATCAGCTTCTCCTCTTCCAAACGTACACCCCAGGTATTGGTTTCAATCACCACCTGGTCTACACCCTTCTGTGTGACCGCAAATTCTTTCTTTTCACTCAGGAAGAATGCTACAGGACCCTCTCCATATTCCACTTTCAGTTCCAGACCACCGTACAGAGAGATTTCCTTGCTCATTTCCTCCTCGCCGTTCATCCATGTAAACGTCAGTGAAGATCCGTCCTCAGCTACCTTTACACTGGTAAAGATAGAGACACCGGCACTTCCTTTGCCCGGATCGGCAGGACCGATGTTGCCAATCCAAGTCTTGCCACCGTCCAGAGAGTATTCCCACATACCCTGTTCATTCACCCGCATGGTAGGAGTCACTCCCTCTTCACCGAGCGCAGGTGCCTGCTCACCATCCGGTCCGAGCAGCGGATACATCTCACCGTCCTTCGAATAATACCATCCGTCTTCCCCGATAGACAGAAGCGGCAATTCTTCGGCAGGGCGTCCGCTGTGCACCGTAAACGAGTTACCGTTGCTCAGTTCCACTGTATAATCTCCGTTCTCAGCCATTTGGTAACCCATGATGAGAATCGTATTGTTCAACATACCCTGGAAATCCGCGATTTCCTCGTTCATCTGCGGCAGCATCTTTTCGAGCTGATCCAGACGAGCGTTCAAGTCATCAATATCCTTGCGGATATCGTCTCTCTTATCGCACGAATAAAGTGCGATAAGAGAAAATATACCTAAAAATAAATATATCAGTTTCTTCATAGTCCAAGGTGTTTATTCAAATTTTGCACCGTATTCAGCATAAGTTGCATTCGGAACGAAAGCACCGGAAGCCAAGTCGAATGTACCACCTTCAAACGGATTGGCACTGATCCGTTCTATTTCCTGAGCACCATCGAATCCGTTCTTAATACCACCATAGAACGCCTGCCAGTTGTTGACATCGGTACGGTATACAATGTTTTTGTCACAAACTGATCCCGACGGCTTCTGACTATCGAGCAGACGGAAGATACCTCCATTGGTATCCAAATCCGCATCGAAGTAGAAGAGGTTGTACTGAACAACTGCATCCGACAGCGTGTTGGTGTATACCATAAAGCTTGTTTCACTGGCAACGTTTACAAATGTATTGTGTTCCAATACGAAGTTGGTAATACCAGCCTTTGTACCGTTGAAGAGTTTGAACTTAGTCAGCAGCTGAGAAGCAGTCTTGCTGTAGAATACATTGTTCTTAAATACCATCTTCTGGTAAATTGCAGTGCTGGAACCCAGACTGATCAGATACTGCTGCTGTGTACCTGCCGGCAAACCGAACGCACAGTTTTCAAAGCACAGTTCTGCAAAACTTCTGGTAGATGTAGAAATGTAAGTCAACGGCTGAGCAGAAGGAATGATAAAGTCGCAATCATAGAACTTCGCAAACTTATAAGCCGAATTACCGTTCTGTGCAAGCAAATATGTGAGCCCCTTATCGCCTGTCACATTCGTTGCATCAATTTCCAGGTTCGCACAGAAGAGGAATCCATTGTTGTCATCCGCATCCGAAACCTTCATCTGCTTGCTGGCAGCAATCTTACTCTTTACAGAAGAATTGTTACCAATCAATACCAGTGTCTTAAAGTTCACAGTTGAAGTCCAGTTGACTGTCACAGACGGATCGATGAAGTAAACACCATTATCCTTAAAATCAAAATCAGCATTATCTACCAAAGTTGCTTCACCAAATTTCTCCTTGCTGATTTCCTGTCCGCCGATAGTCAATACCTGACCCGCATCGTACAATGCCTTATAGCTTGCAACTACATCCTTAGCCTGCACCTTAATCTTATCAATGGCCCAGTTCACTCCTTTGTTTACCTGAAGTACCAGTTCAGTTGAATTATCTGCAGTTGCACGACTTGCAGCAGCCATTGCAGGAGCAGTCACCGTCAGCACAGCCTTACCGTCTTTTACTTCGCTCAAAGAAGCTGTCCATCCCCCGGCAGGAACTGTTACAAAATAGTTCTCTCCCGTAATCTTCACTTCTGTAGTAGCAGAAGTACCGTATCCCAAAGTCCATACATCATTGCTGTATCCTTCTGTCGGATCAACGATTTCCGCAACCAAATCTGCTACGATAGGCAAAGAATAGCTCTGACCGTCGTGAAGTGTCACTACCAGCATGTCTCCTTCTACCTGTACATCCTTAAAGAAAGCATCTGACACATTAACATCACCATCAGTAGTAGCCGGTACACGGTTACCACTCTCATCTAAAACATCTTCATAAGTTGCACCCCCGTCATAGCTTACCTGCCAATACTTGTCGGCACTGATATTAAACTTCGGTGTCATACCCTGACTACCGGTTGCCTGACCGATTACCTGACCGTTCAATACCCATTCTCCCTTCTCATTGATTGATATCTCAGGCATAACAACCTGTCCTTCACCACCTTGATTCAATGAAATGGTTTCTCCGTTGCTAAGTTTCAAAGTATAATTACCCTGTTCATCCACCGAATATTCCAAAATGGTAGTCGAAGCATCCAGAATCACACGGATTGCATTCAGATTCTCGTTAAGAAGACTTACCTGTGCTTCCAGATTAGCAACACGATCCTTCAGATTATCAATATCCTTTTCCAGATCATCTGTTTTACATCCTACCAACGCAAACAACATCAGTAAGAAAGGCAATAAAGACTTTAATTTTTTCATACTATTATTTGGGTATTAAATTATTTAACGTTAATAATAATGTTACATACTTTAGACTCTTCATGCTGGAAATTTCCATTACTCAACACAAAAGTAGCAGTATAAGTTCCTACCTGAGTGTACGTATGTTCGTAATAGTCTACCATAGTAGCCATATTCTTCACGCTGACTCCAGCATCCGGTTCACAAGAGTTTACCACCAGATAATCAGATACCAACCAACTGTATGTTTTCGATTTATCTGCCGTAGCACTATTAATCCACAATTTATAGTTGCCTATCTGGTCCAAACGCCACATTCCCGAAGCACCGTTGTTTACAGTAGCATACTGCAGTACATCAATACTTTCTTGTGCCTTAGCCTTCAAATCAGCCGGCAAATCATCAATCTGTGCCTTAGTACGGTCAGCATAACTCATATTGACAGGTGTAAACCCGAACTCATCAGCTCCCACTATTACCACCTCACCATTCTTCATTTTATTGGTGATTTTCATATCACTGAATGTGATACGCGACTGAGTAGCTGTCATATCCACAGTCTTATAACGAATGGCCAAGGTCATATTCTTGCCAAAATGCGGCTTCATATCCACTACAAAAGAAGCAGTAGCTCCCGATTTCTGGGGCAATTCTTCAACCGGCACCATATCTGTCCAATTGCTTTCCTCAATCAGCAATGAATCGGCCTTAAAATCATCTTTATACAATCCTGTAAACTCATCAGAACTATAAAAATGAACAATTCCGGCCGGGTTACCATACTCTGCCAATACCGAGAACGAAAGTTCAGAAGACTCAATTTGCTCCATATCAATCAGCGTACGGTTGCGATACACATACCGGTGTCCGGTCTCACCACTGAAAAAAGTCACATAGTCAGGATTGCCACTAATATTAAACCGAATCGGAGTATTTTTAGAAACACTGATAATCTGTCCGTCCGAAACTACCTGATCATTCAGTTCCACAAAGATATCCGCGTCGTCCAATCCCAGTTCCAGTGCCTTGTCACATGCGCTCAATCCTACAACCAGCATCCCCAGAGAAAATAATTTATATAATTTCATTGACTTAGTACATTAAAGTGACACAATACGTTTTTTACCATCCCGGATTGTTCTGCGTGATAGCCTTGTTTACAGCCATTTCAGCTTCAGGAATCGGGAAATAATTATATGCTTCCGAAATACGGAAATAGTTATGCACATTGACAGGCCCTTGCTTCCATCCACTGCTCACACCGTTTGTAGCTTCCTCAGCCAACGGATTCATGCTGGAAACCAGTTCTCCCCAACGAATCAAATCGAAGTGACGAGTATATTCAAAGCACAACTCACGGGCACGCTCGTCTTTCACTGCCTTCAGGAACTGGCCTTTTGACATCTTCGGCAAAGCCTCTTTCAATCCAGCCCGTTCACGCACTGCATACAAAGCCGCTTCCGCATCTGCAGTCGGTCCGTTGTTCACCTCATTCTCAGCTTCTGCCAACATCAGCAACACGTCCGAATAACGCAAAACCGGGAAGTTGATGGCTGTACTGTTCTTGTCCTTCTTGTCGGCTTCATATTCACGACGGAACTTCGCACAAGCTCTGGCATAATCAACTTGCTTGGCAGTAGTCAGCACGTCCTTGTTTCCATAGCTGTAAGAACGCCCCTTGTCATTAGCCAGTACATAATCCAGTCCAGCCTGTTCATAAAACTCACGGCCAGTAACACCAGTGTTCTTACCTCCGTCTTCCACATATTTGAACGAAGCAATGTTCCAGTAATAACGGGCATCTTTTTCGCGTATCGCCTTTGCAGCCTCACCAGCCGGATCAGCCAGTTCCGGCGCATTAACGTCCGTACCATACAACTTATACAGCTTCGGAGTTGCAAAAATGAACTCATAGCCGAATCCCGGGTCAGCCGGTCCAGTTACCGTACTCTTGGAAGACATATCAGGAGCAGCCAGACCGATAATATTACCGATACGTCCTTCTGCCTTCACATCCGATGTATTATTTCCGGCAAATTCAATTTCCCAGATACTTTCGGTAGCTGTAGTATTGTAACGGTCTGCACACAGGTCGATAAAGAAATCCCAATAATCCTTTGCCAGGGTATGTTTTCCAAGTTCTACCACTTTCTTGGCATACTTCGCAGCCTGTTCGTAATAAGTCTTTGTCTCATCCGCATTCGCAGCACGTCCCTCACGATGGAACTCTCCGGCACGGAACAAGTATACACGGGCCAGGATACCCCATGCAGCCGATTTCGAAATACGTCCCGGCTGATAATTCAATTCAGCCGCAGTCAGCAGTCCGCCGGTTGTCTCATTCGAAATCTCATCCATTTCCGAAACAATGAAATCATAAATCTTCTGCTTGTCTACACGAGGAGCATCCAATCCTACTACATCACCGGTCGAAGAAGTACGGAAAGGTACATCTCCCCAGCACTGAACCAGGTTAAAATAATAGAACGCACGCAAGAAACGAGCCTCGGCCGTATACTGCGCCTTCAGTTTGGCATCAATCTTCGATACACGGTCAATATTTTCCAGGAAAATATTGGCACGGTTGATGCCCGCATACAACGTATACCAGAATCCCGTTACAGCCGCATCACTCGAAGTCGCGTTGTTACAGATCAGTCCGGTTGAGTTCGGTGAACGGTTGGTACCTCCATAGTGTTCCAGGTCATCACCTCCCACCAGGTACAAATAATCGGCACCATAGAAGGTAGACTGTCCCAAAGCCGCGTACACTCCTGTCAGGAACGAATTAGCTTCCTCCGGAGTATTAAAATAGTTGTCGATAACCAGCTTGCCCGGTTCCTTGTCCAGGAAGTTACAAGAACTTACCGCACCTCCGAGCAAAATAGATAAAATTGTATATTTCAATGCTTTCATAATTGTCAGTTAGTTGAATATTGGTTAATCAGATCAGAATCCCAGGCTTACACCGAAACTTACCGAATAAGCTCTCGGATAAGAAGAATAATCCAATCCCGGAGTCAAAGCACTGTTACGTACAGATACTTCCGGATCGTATCCCGAATAACTTGTCAGTGTCCACAGGTTCTGTGCAGCGATATAAACTCTCGCACTGCTCAGTTTTGCCTTAGCAATCTTGGTAACCGGGAAAGTATATCCCAGTGTCACTGTCTTCAGACGTAAGAACGATCCGTCTTCCACTACGCGAGAAGAGAACACCTTGTTAGAAGAAGAAATCAGCGCAGCCGGAATGTCACTGTTCGGATTTTCCGGAGTCCAGCGGTCTGCATAGCTGGCATACTGGTTCAACTCACGCGACTTGTTGTTGGAACTTTCAAAGAACAGACGGTTGGCATTCAGGATATCATTACCGTATGACCACTGGAAGAACACGCTCAGGTCAAATCCCTTATATGCGAAAGTATTGGTGAAACCACCGGTATGGATTGGAAGTCCGCGTCCGATGATCGTACGGTCGTTAGAGTCGATGACCCCGTCACCATTCAAGTCCTTGTACTTCGGCATACCCGGCTGGGTATTGTTCTCAGAAGTATAATGCGGTACATTTGATTTCAGCGTATAGCTGTTTCCTGATTTGTTGAAGTCTTCATACTTATAAGTTCCTTCGTACAGATAACCATACATCATACCCATCGGGAAACCTACACGGGCGATATAACTCGGCTGAGAGTTATAATCCTTGTCGAATGTAGCCGAAGTCAGCAATGAAGTCTGGTTCTCGGCCAGTTCCAGTACCTTATTCTTATTGAATGAAATATTGAAGTCGGTTGTCCACGTAAAGTTCTTTGTCTTGATATTGACTGTGCTCAAGCTCAATTCCAAACCATCGTTACGAACCTTACCGATGTTCTTGGTAGCACTGTAGAATCCCGAGCTCAACGGCAGTGAGGCATCCAACAGCAAGTCGCGAGTAGTCTTACGGTAAATATCCGCAGTAATGTTCACACGGTCATTGAAGAATCCCAGGTCAAGACCTAAGTTCCACTGTTCGGTAGTCTCCCATCTCAAGTTATCGTTTACGATAGAAATAGGTACCACACCCGCTGTAGTATTATCTCCGCCAATCGGATATACACCACTCGGAATACTTCCGTTAGAGATATAGTCTCCCTGTTTAGCCTTCAATACCGAAAGCAAGGCATAGTAATCATACTCACCGATACGGTTGTTACCAGTCAGCCCCCAGCTCAAACGCAGTTTACCGGCAGAAAGCACTTTGGTAATCGGCTGCATAAAGTCCTCTTCCGTAAAGTTCCAGGCCAACGAACCAGAAGGGAAATAACCGTAACGGTTGCCCTTGCTGAACTTAGAAGAACCGTCGGCACGGAAAGAAGCCGTAGCATAATACTTCGACTTATAGTTATAGTTCAGACGTGCCAGGTAAGACATCATCGACCATGAGCTCTTGGCAGAGCTGGTAGTATTGGCCTGTCCTTCGTACATACCCGCCATACCCAACGATTCGTTAGGAATATGAGTCGTCTTGAAAGAATAATATTCATAATCCGAATTCTGGAAAGTGATACCGGCCAGTGCATTGAAGAAATGTTTCTTCTTGATATTGGTCTGGTAAGTCAGCGTATTTTCGTTCAACCAGGTAAGACGTTCATTACGTACTACTTCCGCATTCACCTTATCGGTAGAAGTAGGACCACCGTAACGGGTCTTGGAGTTATTGAATACATCACGCTTACGGGCATCATACGTATAACCGCCTGAAATCTTCAGTTTCAGGCCCTTTATGAATTCATATTCAACGAAACCGTTCAACTGCAAGTTGTTGGTATAATTCTTACGATATTCATTCTTCAATGACATGATCGGGTTGAAACGGTAGTCGTTACTTCCGTCAACTGCATCATCCATTGCATTGTCCATCAAAGAACTCAACGATTTGTTCGGGAAAGTCACCGGACGATAACCCCAAACACTATAGAACAAGTTGTTCATACCGCTGTATGAAGTTTCAGAAGGAGTCGATCCTGTCTGAATAGAACGAGAGTAGTTGGCTGTCAGGCTCATGTTCAGACGTCCGCGGCGTACCACCGTATTCATACGGCTCTGCAAACGTTCATAACCTGAGTTCAGCAACACACCGTCCTGATTATAATAAGACAAAGACGCATTGTAGCGGATTCCCTCAGTACCTCCTGTCAGACGCAAGTTGTGGCTGTGCTGCAAGGCTGTACGGAAAATCTCATCCTGCCAGTCGTATTGCGGAATATCACGATAATCTTCCAATGTCCATTGCTTTCCTTCATAATTCATCAAGTATCCGCCGGTATCCGAATCCATGGCAGTAGGATACATTTCAGCCTGCAGTTTCACAAACTCATACGCATCCATCATCGGGATGGTACGTGTCACATGCTGCATGGTCACACTGCCGTCATAGCTCAGCTGAGCTCTTCCGACCTTTCCTTTTTTTGTAGTAATGATTACGACACCATTGGCACCACGGGCACCGTATATTGCCGTAGCCGACGCATCTTTCAAGATATCGAGTGATTCAATATCTGCCGGGTTAATGGTGCTGGCAATCGCTGCATCCTCTACCGGGAAACCATCAATTACATAAAGCGGAGAGTTATCCTGGGTCAGAGAGTTGTTACCACGGATAACGATATTCATCGTTCCACCCGGAGTACCTTCACTGGATGAAACGTTCACACCGGCAATACGACCTCCCAGTGTCTGGTCGAACGATCCCACCGGAGTATTCAACAATTCTTTCATGTCAGCTTTAGCCACGGCTCCAGTCAAGTCCTTTTTGCGGACTTCCTGATATCCGACTACCACTACTTCATCCAACACCTTCGTATCTTCTTTCAATACGATAGACATCGGTTTAGAAACATCTACCTTCATTTCCGCAGTAGCATAACCAATAAAAGAAACCACGATTACCGATTTCTTGTCTGGAACCTGCAATGAGAAATTACCATCAAAATCTGTGATGGTACCCTGTGTCGTTCCTTTCACCTGAATGCTGGCACCAGGAACCGACATGCCACTTTCATCAATAACCGTACCCTTAACAAGTACTTGAGCAAATGTTACAGTCATAGAAAGCAAGACAAACAGCATCAAGCTAATGCCTCTCTTTTTCCACTGCATGTGCGTTTTTAAAGCAATAAACATACTAGATTTATTAATTTTTAATTTTAAATATTTATGTAATTAAGGATTTTCTTACCCCGGTCTCACGAACAGATTTCATGAGAATAAAAGCAATTTAAATCAGGCAAGCTTCACAGCTTGGAACTGCATCTCCACACAAATCCTACCACCTAAAAAAGCCTTCATCCGTTTTTCAAAGTTGTCCAGAGATGCCCTTTCAGCGTGCAATTATATAGCAAATACACAGACCTTTTGTATGAAATCATACAGAAATTATCCATTTTTGTACAAACTACTAAAAAGTCTAAAAAAGTGTACTTATATCGCTGAAATACAATGGATAACAATTTTAATAAAGAGTGCTGTTCCGACTTATTTTTTTACATTTATGTGAGTATCCTGAACAAAAAAGGCTTTTCTGATACCCTAAAATCTATCAGAAAAGCCCATTATCAATGTCGGAATCAATCCCATTCAATCAGCACTGTCGCATAGGCAGAGATGCCTTCTTCCCTGCCCGTAAAACCCAGTTTCTCGGTTGTGGTAGCCTTGATGGAAACCTCATCTGCATCGATTCCCATCACTTCGGCCAGCACCAGCTGCATCTCCGGAATCCGTGCTTTCAGCTTCGGACGCTCGGCACAGACCGTTGCATCAATATTCCCTATCCGGTACCCTTTGCCTGCCAGCAAAGCCACCGTTTTGGCAAGCAGAATCTTGCTGTCTATATTCTTGTATTCTCCGGCATTGTCCGGAAAATGATAACCGATGTCGCGCATATTGGCAGCACCCAGGAGCGCATCGCAAATCGCATGTATCAGCACGTCGGCATCCGAATGGCCGAGCAATCCTTTCTCGTGTTCCAAGCGGATTCCTCCCAGCCACAACTCGCGTCCCTCCACCAGTTGGTGAACGTCAAATCCAAAACCTACCCGTATCTTCATCGTATATAAAAATCTAAGACTTTTTCATTTTCCAAATATCCCTCCAGGTGATTGCCGACCTTCACCGGTCCGACTCCGGCAGGAGTTCCGGTAAACAGCAGGTCACCGATTTTCAGTGTGCAGAACTGGCTCACGTAGGCAATTACCCGGTCGATGTGAAACAGCATATCCGCGGTATTTCCCTGCTGTACGGTTACCCCGTCAATGTCCAGATGGAAACCCACACGCTGGATATCCTCGAAACGGCTTACCGGTATCCAGTCACCCACAGCTGCCGAATGATCAAAGCCCTTGCACAGTTCCCACGGTTTGCCTTCCGCACGGAACTTCCGCTGCAGGTCACGCGCCGTAAAGTCGATACCCACCGTTACCGCATCGTAATAGCGGTGTGCGAAGCGCTCGGAAATATTCTTTCCCAAGCGGTTAATACGTACTACCAGTTCCGTCTCATAATCCAACTGCTCACAGAAATCAGGGATAAAAAACGGCTTTCCGTCCTTCAGCAATGCCGAATCGGGCTTCATGAAAATCACCGGTTCCTGCGGCAGTGCCTCTTCTGCATGCAACTCCTTGCAATGCAACGGATAATTCATTCCTATCGCAATTATTTTCATACAACAACTATTTCTTGATTGCTTCGTTCAAGCGGTTAAACATTACAGCCAAATGAGCGTACAATGAGGTATTCTGCACCACAATCCCTTCAGGGACCCGAATCCGGAAAGGAGTAAAGTTCCATACGGCCCGGATTCCTCCGGCCACCATCTTATCCGTGATTTCCTGTGCGATGGCAATCGGCACGGTAAGCACCCCGATTCTGACCTGATCCTGCTGCATACGGGCCTCAAATTCGTCAGTATGATACACCGGGATACCGTTGACAGTCTTGCCTACCAGTTCCGGCTTTACATCGAAAGCCCCCACGATTTCCAGGCCGAAATGCGAAAGTCCGGAGTCACTGAGCAAAGCCCCTCCCAGGCTTCCCACCCCAAACAGATAAGCCCGATGAATATTGGTAAATCCCAGAAAATCCTCAAGCACCCGGACCAGTTGTGCTGTCTCATATCCCACACGCGTACGGCCAGAGATATTTACATACGACAAATCCTTGGCAATCTGCGACGCGTCAATATTAATCTGCTTCGAAATCTGAGTAGAAGAAACATACTTCTCCCCCCTTTCTCTCATCAGCTTTGCATTCGAGAGATACCAGGGAAGCCTACGTAAAGTGGGTTCGGGTATTTTATCTGTATTTCTAAGGTTTTTTCCTGCCATTTCTGCCAATAATTGTTTCTTCTTTATATGCAAAAATAATCTATTTATTTGAAAAAAATAAACGATAAAAGAAATATTTACGGCCAGACTTGAGGCGCTGTATCGTGCGGCGGAAATTTGCGTATTGCAAAATAATGGCGTAAATTTGAGCCTCATTCAACCATAAACAAAGCTGAACAATGAAAAATAATGATTGGAAAAGCCGCCTGAACATCGTATACTCCACCAACCCCGATTTCCGCTACGAAGAGGAGGAGGAAGAAGAGGTGACAACGCCCGAGAAGCGGCAGCAGAAACTGAGAGTCAGTATCGAGAAGAAAGGAAGAGGAGGAAAAACCGTGACGGTAGTGAGCGGTTTCACCGGAAGTGAAGACGACCTGAAGGAACTGGGAAAACTGCTGAAGACCAAGTGTGGAGTAGGCGGTTCGGTAAAAGACGGAGACATCCTGATTCAGGGAGAATTCCGCCAGCGGATCATCGACCTCCTGAAAGAAGAAGGATACAGCCAGACCAAATAAATGTCTGCCAATCGCACCACGTCGGGAATACCCGCCGTAATAACGCAAAACAGGCTGCGCCGGAAGGCACAGCCTGTTTCTGTATCAGTATCTCTGAGTATCTGATTATTCAGCACGCAAAGTGAAACGCTTGAAGTCAGCTACAGTCAGTTCTGCATCAGCAGCTTTCAATACTTCAGCAACTGTCTTCTTCGGATCCATGATGCTTTCCTGGTTCAACAGACAAACTTCCTTGAAGAATTTGCCCAAACGACCTTTAGCAATGTTCTGGATCATCTGTTCCGGCAAGTTAGCGCTCTTTTCAGCAGCTACAGTTTCCTTGATCTTGCGGATCTCATCAGCCTGAGCTTCAGTGATAGAACCCTTCATGATACCTTCGTTCAAATGTTCTTCGTTTTCAGCGATATACAGGTTGAAACCAGCTTTCTTCAATGCAGCTTCTACAGCCTTCTGTACCTGTTCTGCTTTTGTCTTTTCGATAGCTACATTGATTTCGTTTTCCTTTACAGATTCAGGAACACCTGCTTCGTCGATAGCGATCGGGTTCATAGCAGCGATCTGCATACAGATTTCGTGTGCAACCTGGTCAGCGCAAGGCTTGTTGAATGCAACAATTGTACACAACTGGTTCTTATTCTGGTGGTTGTAAACTGCAGTGCAAGCACCTGAAACAAAGAAGTAACCGTCGAGTTCAGTCTTTTCACCAGTGATACCGCTGCGTTCAACGATAGCATCAGCGATTGTACCGCTACCCATAGGCAATGCTTTTACTTCATCCAGGTTCTGGCATTTGTTAGCGATAGCAGCATCCAGGATAGCCTGAGTCAGAGCTACGAAATCAGCGTTCTTAGCAACGAAGTCTGTTTCACACTTCAAAGCGATCATAGCAGCATAATCACCTGTTGACTTAGCCAATACACAACCTTCTGAAGTTTCACGGTCAGAACGTTTTGCAGCTA
>ERZ1027150.792-NODE-792-length-25414-cov-11.365590_pt1 | contig 25414 bp, 18 predicted proteins | sample MGYA00519276_ERZ1027150 | MGnify/ENA primary metagenome ERZ1027150 (study PRJEB26926, sample SAMN06164860) | human gut metagenome | biome: ENVO:00009003; feature: ENVO:2100002; material: ENVO:00002003 | host: Homo sapiens | place: USA | collected 2012 ... | reverse complement strand
CATCTTACGGTGTATTCATCGACTTGGGCGGCGTAGACGGTTTGATCCACATCACAGACTTGTCTTGGGGTCGTGTAAGTGATCCTCGCGAAGTTGTTTCTTTGGATCAGAAGTTGAACGTTGTAATCTTGGACTTCGATGACGAAAAGAAACGTATCGCTCTTGGTTTGAAACAATTGACTCCGCACCCATGGGATGCACTGGATCCTAACTTGAAGGTAGGTGATCACGTGAAGGGTAAAGTAGTCGTTATGGCTGACTACGGTGCATTCATCGAAATCGCTCCGGGTGTAGAAGGTTTGATTCACGTATCAGAAATGTCTTGGTCACAGCACCTGCGTTCTGCTCAGGACTTCATGAAAGTGGGCGACGAAGTAGAAGCTGTTATCCTGACTCTGGACCGCGAAGAACGCAAGATGTCTTTGGGTATCAAACAGCTGAAAGCAGATCCATGGGAAACTATCGAAGAAAAATATCCTGTAGGTTCTAAGCACGTTGCTAAAGTTCGCAACTTCACTAACTTCGGTGTATTCGTAGAAATCGAAGAAGGTGTTGACGGATTGATCCACATCTCTGACTTGTCTTGGACTAAGAAGATCAAACATCCTTCTGAATTCACTCAGATTGGTGCAGACATCGACGTAGTAGTTCTGGAAATCGACAAGGAAAACCGTCGTCTGAGCTTGGGTCACAAGCAGCTGGAAGACAATCCTTGGGATGTATTCGAAACAGTATTCACTGTAGGTTCTGTTCACGAAGGAACTATCATCGAAATGCTGGATAAGGGTGCTGTTGTAGCATTGCCTTATGGTGTAGAAGGTTTCGCAACTCCGAAACACCTGGTAAAAGAAGACGGTTCTCAGGCTCAGTTGGACGAAAAACTGCAGTTCAAGGTAATCGAATTCAACAAGGATGCAAAACGTATCATCGTTTCTCACAGCCGTATCTTCGAAGATGCTGCTAAGGCAGAAGAAAAGGCAGAAAAGAAAGCTTCTAAGAAGGCTTCTAAGAAAGAAGAAACTCCGATGATTCAGAACCAGGCAGCTTCAACTACTCTGGGTGACATCGACGCTTTGGCTGCATTGAAAGAACAGCTGGAAGGTAAGAAATAATTCTTTCTATAAATAACACAAAAAAGGGATTGTACACTTGTACAGTCCCTTTTTTTTATCCTATATTTGTATTGTCAAATAACTTAAAAACAAAACAACAATGATCAGACTAAACGTATTTATTCAAGTAGAGAAACAGAACTACGACCAGGTAGTAACCATAGCAAAAGAACTGGTAGCAGCTTCACAGAAAGACAACGGATGCATAGCTTACGACCTCTTCCAGAGTACTACACGTCAGGACGTCCTGATGATTTGCGAAACATGGAAAGATGCAGCTTCTCTTGCAGCACACGAACAAGCTGCACATTTCACTACCCTGGTTCCAAAAATTCAGGAATTAGCCGCTATGAAACTGGAAAAATTTGAATTCTAATAAAAGAACTCAAGAAACCCGTATGATACGAAAAAATCCCACCTGACTACCAAAGTCTAGGTGGGATTTTTTTACAAAGAAGTGAATCTTCTCACTTCTATAAAGAATAATGAACGAACAAAATCAAAGTTTAATTACCATTCTACAAACTTGCCGCGAGCCTTACGCTCCTTCAAGAGTTCTGCCAGATGCTTATTCTTTGAAGACGCAATGAAACGACGTCCGAAGATGTTCGGAATAGCAACGCCTAAAGCGATACACATAATGACAAGTCCGGAATTTACACCACTTTCTATTGCTTTCATCAGAGGAGTTACCTGGTCAATGCTCTGCACATTGATATTGATGATACCAAACAACATACGATACATCAGCACTCCCGGAATCATCGGAATGACAGAAGGAATGGTCAGTACGTGGTTAGGAACATGGAACCAATGAACCGCTTTAATAGCAATCAGGCTGACCAAAACAGCTCCTGAGAAAGAACCAATTACAAGTCCCATATCCAAACCGATGTTATCTGTGCTCGGTCCTAAATTCACGAAGTTACGCGTACATACCGCAATAATACCTCCGACAGCTACCACCCACAACAAACGGCGTTGTATGTTGAAAATCATCGAGAATCCCATGGCAGAAATAGCCGCAGCTGTGGCATACTCCCAATACTGATGATGAGGAACCATACTGATTGTCGGGAAGAAGTTTTCAATGTGACAAAGTTTCACGGCAAACGCAATACCGAAAGCCATGGCAGACACCATCAGCAAGGTATTCACCGCTCTGACAATACCTACCTGAATATAATTATCCAGCATATCGTCCACAAAGTTAATCAAAGGAACCCCAGGCACAATAAACAAGGCACAGGCAAGCAACGGATGCCAAGGAGTAGATGTCCATTCCGCAGGCAACAGAGTAGATGCCCAGGCAATGATAGTAGCCACGAAAGCAGAAATAGCAATTCCCATGTAATGATTCAAACCAGATTCATTGCATACCTGACGCAAGCGCATACCCAATATGGCTGCAATCGAAGCATACAGGAATGCCACCCAGTCACAACCGAACTGAATACAGAATCCGCCACAGGCAAATCCGGCGCCAATCGCCACCTGCCAAGGAGTGTAGTTACGCTTTTTCTTACGAATCTTCTCCAGTTCTTCTTCATACTGGTCGAGCGTGTAATCATTTTCAATCGCACGCCAGGAAAGCTTGCTGACTTCCGAAATGGCCGTCATATTCACTCCATGACCCTCAATTCGCTGGAATTTGGTAAAAGAATAGTCTCCATCACTCACGTTCACCATCAACATGGTAAAACTAACGTTGATGTGAAGCTTCTCTTCGGGGATACCAAGATAAGCAGCCGTACGTTTCATGTTTCTTACAATACGGTTCGTATCGGCAAGACTCTCTACCAATAATTTTCCCGTACGCAACAATAAATCTACTCTACGATGCAATTGCTGATCGTGAGCCTTTACAGTTGTCTCTAAATGTTCCTCTAATATCATTTTGTTTAAAGATTATTTTGGGCGCAAAGTTACGAAAAATATCAATTCTATTCGTACCTTTGCAAACCGAAGTTCTATATAAAATATGAATAAACTTTCACGAATAGAAGAAGAAAAAAAGACCATAGAACAAATGATTCACTTTTACTGCCGACATAAGGAGAAAAATCAGACCTTATGCTCTGCATGCAACGAATTGCTCAAATACGCGCATCAAAGACTGGAACACTGTCCGTTTGGAGAGCGAAAGAAGACATGTCGCCAGTGTCCTGTTCATTGCTACCACCCTGAAATGAGACAAAAAATAAAAGAAGTCATGCGTTTTGCAGGTCCTCGTATGATATGGCACCATCCCCTCTGGACTCTCAGACATTTGTGGAGAGAACGGTGACCACAGTCTGATTGTGGAATTTTTCTACAATAACCTGTAAAATTCCACAATACATCTTTATTAAGCCAAGGTTAAATATACCTGATTTTCAGCTTATAAAACATTTTCATATCTTTGGCACGAATCTTGTTTGCCATTTTAAAGATAATGGCATCTAAAACTATAAAAAAAATTGAACTTATGAAACGCTTTTTGACTAGGAAAGAATTAAAGGTAAAAAGAAAGGAAATGATTTACATGGTTATCGGCATCGCAGTCATTTTATCCCTTTACTTTATTTTTACTCGAGAGAAGAAACCCATAGCTGAAACGCCTATCGTATCAGTTATGCCAGCTAGCCAGCAAAATGTACAAATCTTCGGTGAATATGTAGGCCGTATCCGTGCCCAGCAATTCGTGGAAGTGCGTGCACGTGTAGAAGGTTTCTTGGAGCAAATGCTATTCGAGGAAGGAACCTCAGTCAAGCGTAATCAAGTATTGTTTGTTATCAATCAAGATCAATATCGTGCCAAGGCAGATAAGGTACGCGCTCAGTTGAAAAAAGATGAAGCACAAGCGCAAAAAGCTAAACGTGACCTGGAACGTATCCGTCCGCTGTATGAACAAAATGCAGCCAGCCAGCTGGACCTGGACAATGCAATAGCTGCTTACGAAACAGCTGTGGCCAGCGTAGGTATGAGTCAGGCTGATCTGGAGCAAGCTGAACAGGAATTAGGCTACACGATTGTCCGTTCACCGATTTCCGGAGAAATCAGTGAACGTCACGTCGACTTGGGAACACTGGTAGGTAGCAATGGAAAATCGCTGCTGGCTACTATCGTAAAAAGTGATACCATTCTGGTAGATTTCAGTATGACAGCCCTGGACTATTTAAAAAGCAAGGAACGAAACGTTACATTCGGTCAGAAAGACTCTACCCGCTCCTGGCAGCCTACTGTAACCATTACATTGCCTGACAATACTGTATACGAACATAAAGGTCTGGTAGACTTTGCTGCTCCTCAGGTAAATCCTAAAACTGGAACATTCTCCGTACGTGCTGAACTGGCCAACCCGGACCACGTATTACTGCCTGGACAGTTCACCAAAGTAAAAGTTTTGCTCGACGTACGTGAAAATGCCACAGTAGTTCCCCAAAAGGCTCTTATCATTGAAAAAGGAGGAGCTCATATCTTTGTCATGCGAAAAGACTCAACCGTGGAAAGACGTTTCATTGAATTAGGCCCTGAATTCGAGAACGACGTCGTAGTAGAACGCGGATTGTCGGCCGGCGAAATGATTGTTTACGAAGGATTCCACAAACTGGCTCCGGGAATGAAAGTCCGCGTACAAGATCCGGCTAAATTACAGAGCGAAGCGAAAAAAGAGGAAGAATAACTCACCCCTAAACGAATTTACGCATGAAAGTCAGCTTTTTTATTGACAGGCCCGTATTCTCGGCTGTCATCTCTATATTAATCGTGATTGTAGGTATCATCGGTTTGATGATGCTGCCTATCGACCAATACCCGCAGATTACTCCGCCAGTGGTAAAAATCAGTGCCTCCTATCCGGGAGCCAGTGCCGTAACGGTATCGCAGGCTGTAGCTACTCCTATTGAACAGGAGTTAAACGGAACGCCGGGTATGCTTTACATGGAATCCAGTAGTTCTAATTCAGGAGGATTCTCTGCCACTGTTACCTTCGACATCTCTGCCGACCCAGACTTGGCGGCTGTAGAAATCCAGAACCGTATCAAACTGGCTGAATCTCGTCTGCCGGCAGAAGTAATTCAGAATGGTATCTCCGTAGAAAAACAGGCTCCCAGTCAGTTGATGACACTGTGCTTGACTTCGGACGATCCTAAATTCGACGAAATTTATTTGAGTAACTTCGCTACACTAAATGTGCTCGACTTGCTCCGCCGTATTCCGGGAGTAGGACGTATCTCCAACATCGGAAGCCGTTATTATGCCATGCAGATATGGGCAGACCCTGCTAAGCTGGCCAACTTCGGATTGACAGTACAAGACCTTCAGAACGCATTGAAAGACCAGAACCGTGAATCAGCAGCCGGTGTACTCGGACAGCAACCTGTAAGCGGAGTGGATATAACCGTGCCTATTACTGCACAGGGCCGTCTGTCATCGGCCTCTCAGTTTGAGGAAATTGTATTGCGCGCCAACCCCGACGGTTCACTCGTACGTCTGCGCGATGTAGCCAGAGTATCACTGGAAGCCTCTTCTTATAGCACGGAAAGTGGTATCAACGGTGGAAATGCAGCCATTCTTGGAATCTACATGCTTCCTGGAGCTAACGCCATGGAAGTGGCACAGAACGTAAAAGAGGCCATGAAGGAAATCAGCAAAAGTTTCCCGGAAGGTATGGAATATAACTTCCCGTTCGATATGACCACTTATATCTCCCAGTCTATTCATGAGGTATACAAGACTTTGTTTGAAGCATTGGTGCTGGTAATCATCGTAGTATTCCTTTCATTGCAGAGCTGGCGTGCTACACTTATTCCGGTAGTAGCAGTTCCTATCTCTTTGATTGGTACCTTCGGGTTCATGCTAATCTTCGGCTTCTCACTGAACATGCTGACCCTGCTAGGACTGGTACTGGCCATTGGTATTGTGGTTGACGATGCCATCGTAGTAGTGGAAAACGTGGAACGTATCATGGAAGAAGAAAAACTCAGTCCATACGAAGCCACCAAGAAAGCCATGGAAGGTCTGGTAGGCGCTATTATTGCTACCTCACTCGTACTGGCAGCGGTATTCGTTCCTGTAAGCTTCTTGTCGGGTATCACCGGACAGCTTTATCGCCAGTTTACTATTACTATCGTAGTATCTGTGCTTTTGTCTACGGTTGTGGCCTTGACTCTGAGTCCGGTGATGTGTTCACTCATCCTGAGACCTGTCGACCCTAACAAACCAAAGAACAAGGTGTTCAGATTAATCAATGAATGGCTGGCCATCGGAAACAACAAATACATTATTTACATCAAGCATGTAATCAAGCACCCGCGCCGTATAATGGCAGGCTTTGGAATGGTATTGGTTTTCATCTATGTATTCCATCGCCTTGTCCCGACCAGTTTCCTTCCGATAGAAGACCAGGGATATTTCACAGTAGAGCTGGAACTTCCGGAAACAGCCACTCTGGAAAGAACGCGTGTCATAACCGACAGAGCTGTAGACTTTATCATGAAAGATCCGGCTGTGGAATATGTACAGAATGTAACAGGTAGCAGTCCGCGTGTAGGTACCAGCCAGGCCAGAAGTCAGTTGACTGTCATCCTGAAAGAATGGAAGGAACGTGACAATACAACCATTGACGAGGTAATGGACCGCATACAGAAAGAACTGGAAAAATATCCGGAAAGTAAAGTGTATCTTTCTACTCCTCCGGTAATTCCCGGACTTGGTACTGCCGGTGGTTTTGAAATGCAGCTGGAAGCACGTGGCGATGCAACGTATGACGATTTGGTAAGAGCTACGGATACGCTGATGTATTACGCTTCCCAACGAAAAGAAATTGCAGGATTGTCTTCATCACTTCAGGCAGAAATTCCTCAGTTGTATTTCGATGTAGACCGCGATAAAGTCAAATTAGCAGGTGTTCCTATGGCAGATGTATTCTCTACCATGAAAGCCTACACTGGTTCTGTTTACGTAAATGACTTCAACATGTTCAACCGTATCTACCGTGTATACATTCAGGCAGAAGCTCCGTATCGTCAGGAACGCGGCAATATCGGTCTGTTCTTTGTGAGAGGTTCCGATGGAGATATGATTCCGCTGACAGCCTTGGGTACCACCGATTATACTACCGGCCCGGGAAGTATCAAACGCTTCAACATGTTTAATACGTCCGTCATTCGAGGAACTACAGCCAATGGAGCAAGTTCTGGTCAGGTAATGGAAATGCTGGAACAGATTGCACGTGAAAAACTACCTGAAAACATCGGAGTAGAATGGAGCGGTCTGTCCTATCAGGAAAAGAAAGCCGGGGGACAAACCGGACTCATTCTGGCGCTGGTATTCCTGTTCGTCTTCCTGTTCCTGGCAGCCCTTTATGAAAGCTGGACAGTGCCCATCGCCGTACTGATTTCACTTCCAGTAGCCGTTTTGGGAGCATACGCAGGTATCACCCTCTGCGGATTGGAAAACGACACCTATTTCCAGATTGGTCTGGTAATGCTTATCGGTCTTGCAGCGAAGAACGCCATTTTGATTGTGGAATTTGCCAAAGACGAGGTGGACAAAGGACGCGACATCATAGAATCAGCTCTCCATGCCGCCAGCCTGCGTTTCCGCCCCATCTTGATGACCTCACTGGCCTTCATTTTGGGTATGCTCCCAATGGTTATGGCCTCTGGTCCGGGTTCAGCCAGCCGACATTCTATCGGTACCGGCGTATTCTTTGGAATGATAGTGGCTGTTACCGTAGGTATTCTGCTTGTACCGTTCTTCTTTGTAATGATTTACAAAGCTACCCACAAAATTAAAGCGAAACAGTAAACCTTACAGATGTAGCTTATGAAACTGAAAAATCAACTATATAAAATTTTGGTGATTCCCGTAGCAGCCCTCCTGATGGGAGGCTGCAAAATCGGGAAACAATACACCCGTCCTCAGATAGACTTGCCCTCTACCCTCGACAGCACAAGCGTAGATACCGTATCTATTGGTGACTATCCCTGGGAACAGCTTTATACGGACACTATCCTTCAGCAACTCATCCAAAAGACTTTGGACAACAACAAGGACATGCTGATTGCAGCAGCAAAAGTCAAAGAACTGGCTGCCATGAAACGTATTGATTATGCCAACCTCTTCCCTCAAGTCGGACTTAAGCTCTATGCAGAACAAGAAGGTGAAGACTACGGAGGCGGACATTATAAAGCAGACGACCAGTATGATATAAAATTAGGTGTTACATGGGAAATCGACCTGTGGGGAAACCTGCGCTGGGCCAAAGACAAAAGTATGGCCGAATTCATGGGCTCCATTGAAAATCAGCGGGCCTTGAAAATGAGTCTGGTGGCACAAGTAGCACAATCCTACTTTGAACTGGTGGCCCTCGACAATGAACTGTCTATTGTAAAAAAGACAGTAGATGCCCGCCGGGAAAGTCTGCACCTGGCACGTATCCGCTACGAAGGAGGATTGACTTCAGAAACAGCCTTCCGTCAGGCACAGGTGGAATTGGCAAGAACAGCCACTTTGGTTCCCGATTTGGAAAAGAAGATTACATTGAAACAAAATGAAATAGCCTTCTTAGCTGGAGAATATCCTCACGACATAAAAAGAACGGTCCTGCCTGAAGATGTAATTCATGCAGCTTCCTTACCCGTGGGACTCCCCTCTTCCTTACTGGAGCGTCGACCGGATGTACGCCAGGCTGAACAGGCCGTCATTGCCGCCTATGCAGCCGTAGGAATTGCTTATACCAATATGTTTCCTAAGCTGACATTGACAGCCAGCCATGGTTCAGAAAACGAAGAGCTTTCCCGTCTGTTCAAATCGCCTCATTACCTATTGGCGGGAACGATTCTTCAACCCATCTTCGCCATGGGGAAAAACCGGGCTATGCTGAAAGCGAAGAAAGCTGCCTGTGAACAAGCTGCCTACGCATACGAGAAAGTGGTACTGAACGCTTTCAAGGATGCCTACAATGCCATAGCAGAATATAATAAGGTAAAAGAAATCTATGAAACCCGCTTGCGACTGGAGCAGTCTTCGAAAATCACACTTGATTTGGCTCAGCTGCAATATATCAACGGAGTAATTGGTTACATGGATTTGCTGGACGCACAGCGAGGTTACCTGGATGCCCAAATCGGATTGAGCAACGCCGTACGCGACAAACAGATTACGATGGTGAATTTATACAAGGCCTTAGGAGGAGGCTGGCAATAATCCTCCCATAAAAAAAAGCGGAAACTGATGTATCAAACCAATCAAGTTTCCGCGTTTTTTGTATATTATACAGATTCTACTCCATATACCTTACGGTAAATTTCATCCCGTATAGATTCAAATTCCTTGTCTATAGTTTCTGTTCCTGCATACATCAAGAACATGGGAAGTGTTTCTCCTCCCTTGCGGTACGAAGGCTGTACATATTCTTTTTCGCATAAACTGAATCCGCACCGCTGATAAAAACCAATACGCCGACGACTCCATTCATCCACCGGCTTCTCTACTTCCAGAATAATGACTCCCGGGAATTGTTGCTGAAGGACTTCCATGATTTTCCGTCCATAACCTTTATTGCGTACAGCTGGAGAAGTAGCCAGATGCTCTACATAAGAAAAAACAGCAAACTTCCATACCGTAATAAGTCCGACCAGAAGTTCATCATCTGAAATCAAATAGCAGGTAAAGGCTGCGCAGTTATCCACATTATCTCGTTGTGCCACATCTTCTCTCCGCTCCGCTTCAGGGAAAGACTCATGCAACAAGTTTTCTACAAAAGAATAGTCTTTGTCTGTGGTTTGAAGTGGTGTAAATTGAAGCATAACTAATAGATTTAGATATTATTACTCTGTATAAAAACGAATCGTCCGTTCCAAGGAGCGCTGGCATACGGGACAGAATACCGGTGCCTCATTGATTCTCATCCGGCATTCCGTGGTCGGGCGATAAATTCCTTTTTTAGTGTAACCAGCCCCTTCGTATACTCCGACTTTTGTGTAAATTAATTTTTCATCGGTCTGAAGAGCTGTCGGCACAGGAGTTCCCGGTTCCAGCATATCCTTCCATTTATCTTCAAAATGAACCAAAGTCGTAATATTCGGTTCCCAAGGCTCTATATCATAAGGATACAATGGACTGGGAGCCTCATCATACGCATATTCATCGGCCAACCCTCCAAAACTATGCCCAAATTCATGTACCACGACTGGTCTGAACATAGAATGGTGTGCCGTAGTTAAAGTATAGGAGTTGTAAATACCTCCTCCTCCATAGGTATCCGTATTGGCAAGGATAATGATATGTTCGTATGGAATGCCTGCCAGCCAGTTATGAATGGCTTTCACACTACGGGTAGTCAGATAACGGTCGGAATAAAACGTATCAAAATGCGAGCTTACGGCTGTTTTTTTCCATTCATCTTTTCGGGGAATACTTACTCCACTATCTTTTGACTCACTAAATACAGCCACAATGTTAAAGCGGTCTTTCAGCTTCTTAAACGGTTCATGCGCAAACAAAGCTTCACAAGCTGCCTCCGCATCTTTATAAAACAAGTCTGATTCATTGGCAGCATAACCTTCTGCCATAATAGCCACATCAATACATTTCTCTGAAGAACCTCCTTGCCACAAATAGCGATGCGGTGTCAACTCTCCTTCCCCTCTTTGATGAATCAGAATATCAGAAGGATTTACCTCATGTACCAGCGTGGAACTCACTTCGCGCGAAGCATTCCGCAAAACGACGGTGATTTCTGCCGGTTGCTTGGGATAAGGAACCAAAAATGTATTTTCAAATCCTCGTTTCACCACCTTGGCTTCCTGTTCTCCAATCCACTCCTGAAACAAGCTGGAGAAGGAAGTGCGGTAGATAACCTTCCCGGTAGCCTTATCCTTCATGGTTATCTCTCCATTTCCCTCCAACGGAAGTTCCGACAAATGATGACGTCTTCCTGCCCACTGCGGAAGAACCGACAATTCATCCAGACAAATGTCCTGCTTGTCTGCATTTCCCATAAATATATAATCCAGACGAAGCGTCTTGTCTACAAAATAATCTTCAAAAGTCTGCGCAAAGGTACTGCTGCCAAGTGACAGCCCCAATGCTAAAATTAATGCTGCTCTTTTCATATCTTCTTTTATTTTCCCACAAAAATAACGAAATGTCTTATCATTACACAATTTACCATGCAAAAAGCACTTATATATAAAAAAGCGGTGCCTCAACAAAGAGACACCGCCATCCAAATATTTATCATCAATTAATTAAAGAACTTTATCCCAATAAAGTATGTACGTGGCTGAGTAGGCCCATAGAAATACTTGGAGTCACGATTCATACCTTTATCCAAATCCTTCTGGAAGGCATTAAAGATATTCTGCACACCTCCGTTTACCTGTAGCTTCAAATGGTCGTTCAACACAAAAGTATAATTCAGTTTCAAGTTGAAATCCATAAAGTCAGGGGTATGTTCCAGGCGGTCCTTCTCGATGTATCCGGCAAAGTGAGGTACTATCATTTGCCCGGTATAAACCCCAGAGAAAGAGAAATCAAAATTCTTGAGTGGAGCAGAACTGAATGTAAAGTATCCATAATAATCTGGCGTACGCGTCATACGCTTGATGGGGGCCACATCTTCATCCTCACTCCATCTCACGGCCTCTGTGTAACGGCTGCGCTGTACCGTAAAACCTAACTGCAACTGTGCTTCCTTTCCATGAGCAATCTTGTAATCGATATTGGCTCCATACACCCGTGCCCCGTTTCCGTTTCTGCGTTCCTGAACCAGTGTGCCCGATACAGGGTCCTTTCCTAAACTTTCCAGATAGAATACATCGTTCAACGCTGTATAGAAACCTTCAATCAACAAGTTCGACTGGAAATGTCCGAAATTAAAGCTCCAGTCTACAGAACCACTGAAACTGTTGGAGCGTTCCGGTTTCAGTCCTTCTGCCAGTCGCACTTCCATGGCTTCACCTCCTACGGCCGCCACATGCAGGTCCTCATCGTATGCCTGAGGCGCACGGAAACCCGTCGACCAAGTCAGACGTCCCTGAAATTTATCCGAAGGTTTCCAGAGGGTATTGATACGCGGACTGAAAATCACGTTATCCACAAGGTTATGTTTATCCAAGCGGAACCCTGCCAATATCGTGAAATAATCCAGTTTCCATTCATTCTGCACAAATCCGCTGGCAATCTTCACATCCTGTTTCAAATCACGTCCGTAACCCGTCATCACATCATGCAAGGAGTTATACTGGTACTCCAGTCCACCGGTAAAGGTAGCCGGAGAAAAGAGACAGTTGTCCATGTTTCCTACATACATAGCACCACCTACAGCAGTCAAGTCTTTGGTTTTTCCGTATGCATTCTCTGCCTTGTCTGCCCCGTAATAGCTGTTACGGTCAGTATGCTGTGCCGAAGCATATACAGAAAGCTTGTGCTTGTACTCATTGAAGAAAACATCATAGGTCAGTCCCCCGCTGTTAATGATGTGCTTGGTCTGTTCCGTAATATCCGTTTCGTGAGGCTGCAAATCAAACTTGTTTCCTCCGCGACGGAATTCATTGGTGGTATGATATTCCAGACTGATACGGCTGAACTGTGTCGGACGGTAATACGCCCGCAATCCGAATGTATTCATATTCAGTTTACCCAATTCAGAGAATCCGTCTCCATCCGCATCATACGGATTACGGTTGCGATAAGACTGATACAGCGCGATGCCATACGAATTGTCGGACGAAACCAGTGACGCATTGGCTCCCATATACTGTTCCCACACCTTTCCGTTCAAGTTCGACATGGTAGAAGCCACCTGAAACGAATTGCGTACCGGGTCTTTGGTAATGATATTAATGGTACCTCCCACGGCATTGGCCCCAAATAAGGCAGAGCCACCTCCGCGAACCACTTCCACACGCTCAATCATATTGGTTGGAATCTGCTCCAGTCCATACACGCCCGAAAGGGCACTCATCACCGGACGACTGTTAATCAGGATTTGTGAATAAGGTCCCTCCAATCCATTGATACGCACCTGAGGGAAACCACAGTTCTGACAATTGTTTTCCACGCGCAATCCCGACTGATAGTTCAACGATTTAGCCAAATCGGTGGAGTTGACAATTTCAAACAATTTGTTGCTCATCACATTCACCACCACAGGTGCTACCTTACGGCTCGTTTCATTCCGGTTGGCCGATACTACCACTTCATCCGTCATGATACTTTCTTCCTCCATGACAAAATGCATGTTGACTACAAAATCTTTGCTCACCGTCACCTTCTTTATCTGAGTGGTATATCCCATTATCTGCACTTTCAAGGTATATTCTCCTTCCGGCAGTTTTTTAAAACGAAAATACCCTCCAGCATCCGTCACCGTACCTTCTCCGGTTTCCACTAACAACACAGTAGCATAAGGCAATCCTGCTTCCGAACCTTTCTCAATTACATGTCCCACAATGGCATTTCCTTCTTTTACGGGACCATCAGCGTATGCAATAGTACAGCTGACAAGAGCGCATACCACTCCCATCAGCAAATTGATATATTTTTTCATTATTTGCTCCTAAAAAATTAATACTATGTTCTTCAAATTTCCAATAAAGACATTAGTACAGGAGGAGCACGAAGATACATCCCATCCGTGCAACAGCATACAGTATGGAATGTGTTCTTTATATAAGGTAATGAATAGAGCAGGTGCAAATCGGGAGTCTTTACTTCCGTATGCCCAGGCTCCAATGAAGAAAAAGTCGACAGAAAATGCAGCGCCAATGTCTGCCCGTCACTATGAGAGTGAGAATGCGAGAAGGGATGCGAGTGCACAAGCATCACCCCGTTTACCACATGCACGTGGGTAAACAAGGCAGTCGTGGCATAATATGCGGCAAACAAAGTGGCCAGACACAATGCCCATACTCGTATATGTTTACGGAACCCTTTACACATTTTCCGTCTTCCTACGTATTTTATTCGTTATTTTTATTTCCAAACAAAAGTTCGTAATCACGCTTCGCCGCAGGTACAGTCCATTTTTCAGGAATAAACTTCCACTGGTTCAGTGGTGCCGGATTCAGTACCTTGACTTCCTCAATCCGTTTCATCAGGTAATAACGTAAATCTTTATCCGTTGAAAAGACAATACGCTTTGCCAATTCCGCTTTGGGAATGCCCGCTCCCTTGGTCAGCAAGTCACCTCCTCCATTTCCACGATAGGAATTGACGGCTACCCGATATTGCTTGTCCATCTCAAACGGTTTGCCGTCGGCCATCCGTTCAATCGTAATTCTTTTTCCGTATGGTTTGGTCACATCCACTGTATAGATGATGCCTGCAGCAGAATCAAAATTGAAGCTGGAATTACGGAAACGACCGAAACCATTATCTTTTTCGTTCAGCAACAGCAGGTGGTCATCGGGTGAAGTCATCTGGTTCACCCAAAGGTCATACGACATTTCCAGAAAATCCTTTACTTCCTTTCCTGTCAACACCATCGTGTAGAGCATATTCTCAAACTTATATAAGTTGAACATATCGCTCATACAAATGTCTCCTTCTTTAATCTCAGCATAAGCCGACAAAGGCGCACAGAAAGAAATATCCGCTCCGGTAATATCCAATTGCAACTGATGAATCAAATCAATAAAGGCTGACGGGCCAAAGAACGCATCCTTAGAAGAAATCGTATGCTCAATCCGTCCGATTTTCCGGGACACAAAAGCCTGCGTCGCCTCATACTGTTTCTGGAAAGTATGCATGAAATCCTTATCCACGGCATAGTCATCCATGCTCACCAGCTTTCCGTCAACCTGCTTCGAAACAATTTTTCCATTCTGTTTCTTCACTGTTACGGTCACTTCTGATACCACTTTTGCCGTATTGGCCGGATCAATCACCAGCACAGAATCGCCCGACGCATTGGCTACTCTTTCATTCCAGCGGGTATGATCATGTCCCATAAAAACCACGTCGAATCCCGGCACATTGGCAGCCACGCCTTGCGAACCGTTTTCTACCACATTATCCAGTTTCTTGCCATCCATCCCTGAATGAAACAGTCCAATCAAAATATCCGGTTGTTCTTTTTCACGAATTTCTTTCACCCATTTCGCCGCACACGCTTCCATGTCTTCAAAACGAAGTCCGGTCCATAACTGTTCTGGTAACCAAGAAGGTACTGCTGGAGTAATCAGTCCCAACACTACAACTTTCACTCCGTTCCGCTCTAATACCTCATAGGGTTTCAGATAAGACTTTCCAGTCTTCACATCTATAATATTGGCACCAAGTACCGGGAAATTACACTGTCCTATCCAGCGGTCGTACACTGCATGTCCCGTCTCCACATCATGATTACCCATGTTACCCACATCATAACGCATATAGTTCAGCATGGCAGCACATACATGTACGGAGGCAGTATCCATATAATTATAGTAATAAGCTACAGGCTGTCCCTGCAAAATATCACCGTTGTCCATCAAAATAAGGTTGTCGCCATACACCTCACGCTCTTCCTTCACATACGAAGAAACGCGGGCCAGACTTCCTCTCATCTGTTTGTTCTGTATAAAATCATAAGGGAAGTAGCATCCGTGCACGTCACTGGTCTCTACAAATTTCAATGTGATGGTTTCCTCATTATTCAAGGCTTTCAAACGCCCTTGGCTCATACCGAGTAATGTTATCAGGCTGATTAGAAAATAAAATCGTCTAGTCATCATTTTTGCAGACTTTTATATAAGTTTTTGCAAAGATACGAGAAGTTACCGACATTCCCACAGAATACTTCCTAAAATACCCAAATACGAAAGATTTCCCAACCGCTTTTTTATGCCATTTTTTCACTACTTTTGCAACCAAATAATATAAAGCCCCTATCAATGGAAGAATTCAGCCAGATGATTGCCGCCGAACTGAAACTGCCGGCACATCGCATAGCCAATACACTCAAACTGCTCCAGGGAGGAGCTACCATTCCTTTCATCAGTCGTTACCGTAAAGAAGCTACCGGCGGACTGGATGAAGTGCAGATAGGCGACATTCAGACACGGTATGAGAAACTGTGTGAATTGTCCAAACGAAAAGAAACCGTACTTTCCACCATCGAGGAGCAAGGGAAACTGACTTCTGAACTGAAATCCCGTATTTCTGCCTGCTGGAATGCGACTGAACTGGAAGACATTTACCTTCCCTTCAAGCCCAAACGAAAAACCAGAGCCGAGGCTGCACGTGCCAAAGGACTGGAACCATTGGCACTCTTGCTTATGATGCAAAAGGAAAACAACCTTGCTGCCAAAGTACGGAACTTCGTCAAAGGAGAGGTCAAAGATGAGGAAGATGCACTGAAAGGAGCACGCGATATTCTGGCAGAACAAATCAGCGAAGACGAGCGGTCGCGCAACCTGATGCGCAACCAGTTCCAGCGCCAGGCCCTCATTCAGTCAAAAGTCGTCAAAGGAAAAGAAACAGAAGAAGCTTCGGCCAAGTACCGCGACTATTTTGATTTCTGTGAGCCCTTGAAGAAATGTTCTTCCCACCGCCTGCTGGCCCTTCGCCGGGGAGAATCAGAAGGAGTATTGAAAGTAACCATTTTCCCGGAAGATGAAGATATGTGCAACGAACGCCTGCAACGGCTGTTCGTTCGGGCAAACAATGCATGTGCACACCAAGTGGAAGAGGCCCTCACCGATGCCTACAAACGCTTGCTGAAACCTGCCATTGAAACCGAGTTTGCCGCACTCAGCAAGGAGAAGGCCGATGAAGAAGCTATTCGGGTATTCGCAGAAAATCTCCGTCAGTTGTTGCTGGCCCCTCCTTTGGGACAGAAACGAGTGATGGGTATTGACCCCGGATTCCGTACGGGATGCAAAGTAGTCTGCCTGGATGCACAAGGCACCCTTCTGCATAACGAGGCCATTTATCCTCATCCGCCCAAATCTGAATATGCACAGGCAGCCCGAAAGATTGTAAAGTTAGTGGAACAATATAAAATCGAGGCCATTGCCATCGGAAACGGCACGGCCAGCCGCGAAACAGAGCAGTTTGTAACCAGCCAGCGCTACGACCGTGAAATACAGGTTTTCGTGGTCAGCGAAGACGGAGCGTCTATTTACTCTGCTTCTAAAACAGCCCGCGAAGAGTTTCCGGATTATGACGTAACGGTACGTGGTGCTGTATCTATCGGCAGAAGACTGATGGACCCACTGGCTGAACTGGTGAAGATTGACGCCAAATCCATCGGCGTGGGACAATACCAGCACGACGTGGACCAGACCAAACTGAAGGCTTCACTCGACCAGACCGTAGAAAGTTGTGTCAACCTGGTGGGCGTGAATGTCAACACCGCCAGCAAGCACCTGCTGACCTACGTTTCCGGATTAGGCCCTACACTGGCACAGAACATCGTGGACTACCGTACTGAAAACGGTCCGTTTGAGTCACGCCGTCAGTTATTGAAGGTACCGAGAATGGGAGCTAAAGCCTACGAACAGTGTGCCGGATTCCTCCGCATTCCGCAAGCCAAGAATCCACTGGACAATTCTGCGGTTCACCCGGAAAGCTACCCGATTGTAGAACAGATGGCTAAAGACCTGAACTGCACGGTAGCCGACTTGATTAAGGACAAAGAACTCCGCAGTAAAATCAATTTGAAGAAATACGTGACCGATACGGTAGGTTTACCCACCCTGACAGATATTCTTCAGGAGCTGGACAAACCCGGAAGAGACCCCCGCCAGAAAATACAGGTATTTGAGTTTGACAAGAACGTACGTACCCTGGACGACCTGCAAGAAGGGATGGAACTGCCTGGTATCGTGACCAACATCACCAACTTTGGCTGCTTTGTCGACATCGGTATCAAGGAAAACGGACTGGTGCACGTATCCCAACTGGCCGACCGTTTTGTCAGCAATCCGGCCGACGTGGTACGCATCCACCAGCATGTACGAGTCAAAGTCATGAGCATTGACCACGAGCGGAAACGTATTCAGCTCACCATGAAAGGATTGAACAACTAAATTGACAGATAACAATGAAACAAGATGAAAAGGAGCTGTGCGGCTGGTTTATTTTCTGTCCCAAACAGCAGCTCCTTCTGGTTAAAGACGGAGACAGGTTCCACATCCCATATTCCGTGGAATCTCCCGTACAGCTTCCTGCTGATACGCCCATACATACCGTCGGGGAAATTCAGGGCCATCCGGCAAAAGCATGTGCCCTTCCGCTGGAAGCACTAACAGAACAAGACACCTCATTTATTCCGACAGACCTGCGCGCTTCGTACGATGTACTGCCGCTGGAAGAATACCAATGTGCCGGGAAAGCCTCTCAAATACTGACATGGGACAAGAACAGCCGCTTCTGTCCGGCTTGCGGCACCCCCACCACACAGACGGGTCCCATCACCAAACGATGCCCTCACTGCGGACAGGAAATCTATCCGCGTATCTCTCCTGCTGTTATCGTTTTAATAAAGAAAGAGGACAGCGTATTACTGGTACACGCACGCAACTTCCGGGGCAGTTTTAAAGGACTGGTAGCCGGCTTCTTGGAACCTGGGGAAACACTGGAAGAGTGTGTACACCGCGAAGTGATGGAAGAAACTGGTATCCGTATCAAAAACCTGAAGTATTTCGGAAGCCAGCCCTGGCCTTATCCAAGCGGTATCATGGTGGGATACTATGCGGAATATGAGAGCGGAACCATCAAATTACAGGATGAAGAACTAAGTGCCGGAGCATTCTACCACCGCGACCACCTGCCGGAAATCCCCAAGAAACTAAGTATTGCACGAAAGTTGATTGACGCATGGTTAAACAACGAGATATGAAAAAAGCAGCATCATTTCTTATCCGACTTTTTCAACAACTTCTGAGCCGGATAGTCAAAATCGGAAAACAGTGCATAAGCTGGTATGTACATACTTTCCGCAAATTGCCATGGTATGGGCGTACCGGAATGGGAATCCTGACCGGCATTGGCATGCTCATCGTCTTATTGGTCATGATTGACCTCAATTTCTTGTGGCTGTTCGGAAAATCACCAAGCATGTTCAACATCAAAGAGCCTATACAGCACATCGCCTCCGAGATTTACAGTGCCGACGGAAAACTGATTGGAAAATTCTATTCAGAAAACCGTACACCGGTGGAATACAAGGATATTTCTCCAATATTGGTCAAGACGCTGGTCTGCACGGAAGATGAACGCTTTTACAAGCATTTCGGTATCGACTTTGAAGGAGTGTTTGCTGCTGCCAAAGACTACGTAGCTCACGGAACGGCACGCGGAGCCAGTACCATCACCCAGCAGCTGGTCAAAAATCTGTTTAAAGTACGATCACAATACTCTACCGGACTTTTGGGACATATCCCCGGAGTAAAATTACTGATTATGAAGGCCAAAGAATGGGTTACAGCAGTCAAGATTGAAATGCTGTACAGCAAGGAAGAGATTCTGACCATGTATTTCAACACGGTGGACTTCGGAAGTAACGCATTTGGTATCAAGACGGCCTGTCATACCTATTTTAATACGACTCCCGATAAAATTACCGTAGAACAGGCAGCCACACTTATCGGTCTGCTGAAGGCTACCACTTATTATAATCCTAAAATCAACCCTAAAAACAGTCTTTCACGACGGAATGTGGTATTGGGAAAGCTTTATGAACACCATATATTGAACAAGCATCAACTGGATTCCATCCGGAAACTCCCTACTATTCTGAAATTCAAGCAGGAAAGCTATAATACCGGTCCGGCACTCTATTTCCGCGAAGCCATAGCTAATGAACTGAAGGAGTGGTGCAAGGAAAATAATACAGACCTCTATGGCGACGGACTGAAAATTTATACCACACTTGACAGCCGGATGCAGCAATATGCCGAAGAAGCTGTCAACCGTCAGATGCGTGAAGTACAGAAACGGTTTGATGCACATTGGGGCACACAGGCTCCGTGGCGGGACCGGAATGGAGAAGAAATTCCTCGCTTCATCGAAGAACTAGCCGAAAAGACACCGACTTACCAGTATCTGTCCCATAAATACGGCAACCAGACTGATTCCGTCACCTATTATCTGAACCAGCCTCATCGTTGCAAGGTATTCGACTATGACCTCGGACAAAAAGATACCCTGCTCAGCACCATGGACTCTATCCGCTACATGGAACGCTTCATGCACTGTGGGTTTGTAGCCATCGCTCCACATACAGGAGAAGTAAAGGCATGGGTAGGCGACATCAATTTCCAGTCGTGGAAATACGATAAGGTACTATCCAAACGTCAGCCCGGCTCTACCTTCAAACTATTTGTCTATGCAGAAGCCATGAACCAGGGATTATCTCCCTGCGACCTGCGTGTGGATGAAAACATCCCCTGGGAAGTGGAAGAAAATGGAGAAAAGAAACTCTGGATGCCTCACAATGCCAATGGAGGTGCCACTCTCGATACCATGTCACTAAAAATGGCGTTTGCCCAATCGGTCAACACCATTGCTGCCAACATAGCTCATGAAGTAGGTATCCACCAGATAGCCACTACCGCACACCGCATGGGAATTCAGACCAAGCTAGAAGAAACACCCGCCCTCAGTCTGGGAGCTTCTGACGTATCGCTATTGGAACTGGTTTCTGCCTACGGTACCGTAGTGAACGATGGAGAAGCCATTCAGCCCATACTGATTACCCGTGTAGAAAATAAAGACGGAAAAGTTATCTACCAGAAAGAGGCCGAAACAACCCAGGCCATTCCTTACGCCAGTGCCTACCTTATGCAACAGATGTTAAGAGGTGGACTGACTTGTCCGGGAGGTACGTCACGTGCCCTATGGCGTTTCCGCATCTTCGACAAAGGTACGGAGTTCGGCGGAAAGACAGGTACCTCCTCCAATCATTCCGATGCCTGGTTTGTAGGAATCAGTCCCAACCTGGTAGGAGGTGCCTGGGTGGGCGGAGAGTACCGCAGCATTCATTTCCGTACAGGCGAACTGGGACAAGGCAGCCGCACCGCACTGCCCGTATTTGGTTATTTCATGGAAAGGGTATTGGCCAACCCGGAGCTTGCCGCGCTTTATGCCAAGAAATTCCCAAATCCCAAAGAAAAGCTGGACCGTTCATGGGATTGCAATGACTATTTCCCTCACTACTGTGACAGCGATTCCATTCTTATCACATTGGGAGATTCATTACTTTTCAAAGCAGATCAAGCGTTGCCAACAGAACAATAACCAATTGATTTTCAGCAAAAATCAAAATCATAAAGAAATGTACTTGCGTCCAAGACAAAACGCTTTGGCGTTCACCTCAAAACGCAAGTACGTTTAAAGCAAAACGCCTTTGTGTTTGCATTGAAACGTACTTGTGTTTCAAACCAAATGCAAAGGCGTTTTTTAACGACCTTCAAAACAACCATTAAGTATGTAAAAATCTATACCTTATTCTTTCTTTTTTATTTTTTTTCTTACCTTTGCGGTGCATCCTCTCGAAGGGATGTCTGTAACAACAGAAACACTTTAAACAAAAAATATTAGAGATTATGATGACTATTGACAAATTCAACTTTGCCGGCAAAAAGGCAATCGTTCGTGTGGACTTCAATGTACCTTTGAACGAAGAAGGTAAAATTACAGACGATACTCGTATCCGTGGTGCACTGCCTACTTTGAAAAAAATCTTGGCAGACGGTGGCGCTTTGATTATCATGTCACACATGGGTAAACCAAAAGGCAAAGTAAACGCTAAATATTCTTTGAGCCAGATTGTAGACGCTGTAGCTGCTGCTCTGGGTACTCCGGTTCAGTTTGCTGCTGACTGCGCAAAGGCTTCTGAAGCTGCTGCTGCATTGAAACCGGGTGAAGTCCTGTTACTGGAAAACCTGCGTTTCTATCCGGAAGAAGAAGGTAAGCCGGTAGGTATTGACAAAGAAGATCCTGCTTACGAAGAGGCTAAGAAAGCAATGAAGGCTTCTCAGAAAGAATTCGCTAAGACATTAGCTTCATACGCAGACTGCTATGTAATGGATGCATTCGGTACTGCTCACCGTAAACACGCTTCTACAGCTGTCATCGCTGATTACTTCGATGCAGACCACAAGATGCTGGGTTACCTGATGGAAAAAGAAGTTCAGGCTGTAGACAACGTATTGAAAGACATCAAACGTCCGTTCACTGCTATCATGGGTGGTTCTAAAGTTTCTACTAAGATCGGTATCATCGAAAACCTGATGGACAAAGTAGACAACCTGATTCTGTGCGGTGGCATGGCATTCACTTTCGCTAAGGCTAAAGGTGGTCAGATCGGTAACTCACTGGTAGAAGACGACAAACTGCAGTTGGCTTTGGATATCATCGAGAAAGCTAAAGCTAAAGGGGTAAACCTCGTATTGGGTTGCGACTGTATCGCTGCTGACGCTTTTGCAAACGATGCCAACACTCAGGTTTGCGACGACACAAATATTCCTGACGGATGGATGGGTCTTGATGCAGGTCCTAAGACTCGCGAAGAATTCAAGGCTGCTATCAAGGGTGCTAAAACTATCTTGTGGAACGGTCCTGCAGGTGTATTCGAAATGGACAACTTCGCAGGTGGTTCTAAAGTAATCGCTGAAGCTATCGCTGAAGCTACTAAAGAAGGGGCATTCTCACTCATCGGTGGCGGTGACTCTGTAGCTTGTATCAACAAGTTCGGTATGGCTGATCAGGTATCATACATATCTACAGGTGGTGGTGCTTTGCTTGAGGCTATCGAAGGTAAGATCCTTCCGGGTATCGCAGCTATCCGTGGCGACAAATAAGAAAATTCATTTTTCAACTCATAAAAAAGGAGGCGTTCGCCTCCTTTTTTGTATCTGTACTTCAGGAATTCTTTTCAAAGAACTTACAGCAGAATTTCAGGAAGAGCCTTACGTTTCTTTTCCGGAACCGCCTCATCGGCCGGATAACCCAACGGAATGAGAACAACCGGCTCCAGGTTGGCCGGCAAGTGCATGACCTCCCGACAACGGTCCACATCAAAATTGCATACCCAGCAAGTTCCCAGTCCCTGTTCGGCAGCCGCCAGACACAAATGCTCCACGGCAATGGCCACATCGATGTCCGCATGATCCTTTCCGTCGGCCTTCCGGTGCCAGGACATCTCGTGATCGGCACAGGCAACTATCATACAAGGTGCCGACTGTATCCACTCCCTCGGATAAGCTGTCTTCAGAGCCTCCAACTGCTCCTTCTCTTGCACAATCGCAAACTTCCACGGCTGAAAATTCACTGCCGAAGGCGACAGGCGGACACACTCCATCACGTAGTCCAACTTCTCCTGTTCCACGGTACGCAATGCATAATTTCTTACCGAATAGCGCGATTTTACCAAATCCAAAAAACTCATACAAATTATCATGTTAAAAGTTAATACTCAGTTCCACACCCAGAATGTCCCGGTTCCGCCTGTCCGTATGCTGACGACAGTAATACAGGTCGAGCGAACAACCGGAAGTCAGTTTACAATGCATCCCCGACCGGTAACGCATTTGAACAATCGTAAAAAAATTCTCTTCACCGATGGGCTGGAACATTTCAATCCCCACAAACGGAGAGACCCTCCAGCATTTCCGTCCATACGAAAACTGCAACCTTGACCGGAGTAAGGTCTCTGTATCTCCAGCAATAAAAGTCTGCTGGAAACGTTCCCTCCAGGTAACCCTGAAGTCGGAAATATCTATGGGCATCAGAAATCCAGCGTAATACCGGTGCCGGAACTCCCATTCCCCGCCTCCCAGGTGACTGTAATGCACCTCATAAGCGCCTTCCACACTCAATGAAGGATAAAGTTTATACCGTCCTCCCACATTCAGGCGGATACGGTCGGCCACCCGGAACGATTCCCTGACCCGGAATCCGGTCATCCCGATCAACTGAAACCGCTCGTTTACCGGATGAGTAAACTTCACGGTCGACCATCCGGCAAAGTCATGTTCACGGGCAAAGCCCTCCTGCCTCTTTCCCACAAACAAAAGTATCCATATTCCAACTACGAACCAAAACCTTCTTTCTATTTTCATATGCCTATTTTTTCTTCTTTCATTCCCCTGTCAATCCCCTCTTCTTTTCTGTATCACCTAATTATATTCACATTATTATATATTCACTTCAAAATTCATCGGCCACTATCATCCCCCCGTTCTTCTTGTTTGCGACAGACTCCCCCTAATACACAAAGGCCTCTTTACTGGAGGACTAACCACCCTGTCCGGTTACAGCACGAAAGCCGCATTCAGGTAAAAATAGCACTCCTTACCCAAGCTCTCCTCTTCCGGCAGCATCACCCGCACGTTCGGAGCTAACTTGACATATTTGCCTAAGCGGAACTCCGCTCCCACCAGGGCATTCATTCCATCCTTTGCCTTGTTCCATGCATTGCGCGAATCCAACCTGTCCCACCTTCCGAAAAGACTCACCCTGTCTCCCGTACGGAAAGTCGCATATAGCGAGACACCGCTCGCATCCTGCCCATCCACAAAATCCGTATTCAACTGATGATTGTATTCTCCTCCAAGCGAAAGCCACCGATTCTGATAGCCTGCAAAAAACGCAAGGTTGGTAACTCCCTTCAGAGTTTCTTCCGAAGCCTCATTGTATGAACCATACAGACGCAGCACCACACTTTCCACCGGCCGGAACGTCATACCCGCCCCATACTGAAGTCCCTTGCCTGTCTGCAGATTCTTATATCCTTCACCGTTCGCCACAATGACATCCAGCAGCCACCAGTCGTTCACCGTATACGCCGCCGAGATACCCAGGTCGGCACTGCTGCCAAACTTATACTCATCCTGGAAAGACTTCATGACATACCGTTTGCCCCAGAAATCCTCTTGCGTCTTGAACTGAGTAGTACTGATCAGTCCCCCGTTCAGCTCCCATCCGTTTCGCTGCCAGGTTACCTGCGCATTTTTGATGAAGCCGATGCGATGATAATCATCCACCTGCCGCGACTGTCCGAAGTCCATTACCGCCTTGATTTCCAGTTCCGACGAAGCACGATACTCATAGCCAATATAAGCCCTGTCCAGGTCAAAGCCCCGTTCTCCGTTCACCCGTCCGAATCCCGAATAAAAATCGGAAAAAACCGTAATGATCACGTCTCCTTTTTTCTCTTCCGGATTCTCAGCCTTTGCCATGCAAAAACCACCCATGACCAGTGCGAGCGGCCATACTATTTTCTTAATTCCTTCCATCATTCTTTTCCAAAACCGACAGTCTCTCGGTATAAAAACTGTCTCTTATACACATCTCCGAGCCCACGAGACTGCAGCTAATCT
>ERZ1027150.790-NODE-790-length-25451-cov-13.504371_pt1 | contig 25451 bp, 22 predicted proteins | sample MGYA00519276_ERZ1027150 | MGnify/ENA primary metagenome ERZ1027150 (study PRJEB26926, sample SAMN06164860) | human gut metagenome | biome: ENVO:00009003; feature: ENVO:2100002; material: ENVO:00002003 | host: Homo sapiens | place: USA | collected 2012 ... | reverse complement strand
CATACGATATTAGCTGCAGTCTCGTGGGCTCGGAGATGTGTATGAGAGACAGAAAATATATAGTCTAAGACTAGCTCCGAAGGCAATGTTTCTATCTATATTTTGCTTGACGTTTTTCATTTAATACATCAAAAATTTTTACGTTTCTCTTACTGGAAACCTATGTTTCTCAAGGTGAACCCCTACGTTTCCTATAAGGGAACTATAAGTTTGCGCTTTGAGAAACATAAAAAATGACAAGAAATTTACAAGTAACCGTTATTACAAGTAATAAAAAAAGCTCCAAACATACATGAGTCTGAAGCTTCTTATCTTAGTGAATCAATTTATTTTCAGCGATGTATCCAAAGTTCCGGATTCAATTTTACCGTTTCCTTACGCAACTGGAAATGCAAAATCGTTTCCCCTTCCGCATTGGTATGGATTTCTCCCAAGACATCGCGAGCACGTACCAGACTACCTTTCTTAACACGTACGGTAGACAAGTTACAATAAACGGAGATATAACTTCCATGACGTACCAGCACATTGGTCAGGCCATTGTATTGGAAGACAGCCGACACTTCACCATCAAAAATAGCACGGGCATTGGCTCCCGCCTTTCCTTTGATATCCATTCCCTTATTATCTAACTTCACATTGCGAAGTCCTTTCACCTGATACTGTCCATAATGTCCAACCACCACGTAGGGTCCGGTAATTGGCACGGGAAGAATACCTTTATTTTTTTCAAAACTACTTGACAAACGGCGGTCTTCCGAATCAACTTTATAAGCTTCCAATTTCTCAACAGGAGTCTTTACCGTCTCTTTTTTAGTGGATGCTGAAGTTTCAGTACTTCCCTTTGCTGCTTCCGCTTTCTTACGAGCCTCTTCTTCCGCACGCTTACGAGCTTTTTCAATTTCAATCTCTATCAACCGGTCAATCTGCGCATTCAATTTATCTGCAGAACGACGCTGTTTGGCCAGCTCCGACTGAATGCTCCGTTGCTTCTTCTGCAAACCCGACAAAATCTGCTTGCGTTCCTGCTCTTGCGCTTCCAGCTTAGCCTTCTCTGCTTCTCCTTGCTTGAGCAAGTCTTCCTTCGCCTTCCGGCTATTTTTCAAGGAATTTGCTTTTTCAGTTACCTGCTTTTGTTTCCGTTGTACCTGAACACCTTGCAAACGCTGATAATCAGCATATTCCCGCACGTACCGCAAACGACGGTACATTTGTCCGAAATCTTCAGCTGAGAAAATAAACATCAGTTTATCTTGTATAGACTTGTTGCGATAAATATACTTTACAGACAATTCGTACTTTTGTCGCTTTTCTTTCAGTTCTTTCTGCAGATTTTTCAAATCTTGCTCCAAACGGCCAATTTCCTGCTGGATAACCCTCACATCATTCTCTATGGTTTGAATGTATTTTTGTCGTTCTTCTATTTGTCCCGAAAGCAAAGCCAGATTACCAAGCTGACTTTTTACATCATTCTTGGTAGACTGCAATAAGGTTTCCGATTCGGCAATCTGCTGTTTCAGCTCGTTTCGCTGTTTCTCCAGTTGACGAATCTTAGGGGTTGTTTGGGCAGTAAGCGTACAAACACAAAAACAAATACAAGATATGACTACAAAACGTTTCATTTTTCCAACCACATTTTGAGCAAGGTTGCCAGTTCTATCTTTTTATATTTGGAAGACAAATTTGTCCGTGTTTCCCAATCCTCTCCTACTGACATACGGGAAAGTTTCATATCCAGACTATAAGTTTTTTCACTCCCCATCAACTCGGCCAAAATATGCTGAGGGAAATAGGCCGTTCCCAGTTTGCCAAACTCACCATATGTCCAGCTTAATGCATACGGAGTACCAGAAAGAGCTACAGATGTATTCTCAAGCCATCCCTTATCGACCGTAGTCCGGAAGCTATAAGCCAATTTCTTGGTATCTTTTACCTTCCACAACGCATAATTTCCTTCTGAAGTCATCCGGAAACGGTGCAAATCGGACACCTCAACAGCTTCCTTTCCTGGCAAAAAAATCTCATTCATAAACAATGACTGCAACACATTAAAGCTCAGATTCAAATTGGCCATCCGATTCAAATCCTCAAAAGAGACTTCCACATACTGTTTGTGAAGACGGTCGACAGCCAAAATGCGGTCTGGAGAGATTTCCAAGCGTGCCACTTCAATCCCCAACAAAGGAGCTACCGACAACTGTATGACTTCTCCTTTCTTCATCCGGAGAGTGGCCGACAACTTTGTATTTTTACTACTACCCGTGTTCAAGTTCAGGGCCACCTTTCCCGTCACACAGTTCCAGTGAGGAAGACTGGAAATCACCTTTTCTTGATATTCTTCTCCTTTCAGGCCTCCAATCATAGGAGCACGTTCTGTATGGCGCAAAGAGCCACAAGAAGAAGCCAATACAATCAGACATACCACATATATCCAGTAAATCAGTCGTTTCATTCTATATATTTTTTCAATGCGATTTTACGTTTCAAGCGTTTCAACTCAGCTTCTGTACGAGGGGTGGCTCCATCTTCTTCTTTATTCTCCATACCATCTGCCTTTTTCCAGCATTCTAACGCTTTTTCTTTCTCACCTGACATATAATAAATATCACCACAATGCTCTACAATCACCTGACTACTGTCTCCTCCGTTCTTCATGGCCTGTTCAATGTAAATACGCGCTTCCGTATAGCGCTTTTTCTCAAACAGAATCCAAGCGTAAGTATCCAAATAAGTTGCATTCTCAGGTTCTGCCTTTACAGTCTTGTAACTCATTTCCTCAGCTTTATCCAAATTGGTCCGCTCTACAGACAGATAGTAAGCATAATTATTGAGTGTACCGATATTGTTCGGATTATAAACCAACGAAGAGTCATAGGCCGCATAGGCTTCTGCTTTCATTTCTTTAGAATGGTACAAATCTCCCAGAATGGCATAAAAATCAGAAACAATTCCCTTATCGCTCTTTTCATTTACCTGCTTTAATCCCTGCAGGAAAATCTCCATTGCTTTATCAGTTTCTTCTTTCTGATAATGAGCCAAGCCTAAATAGTAGTAAAACTCCATGGCATCCGGATTGTATTCCAGCGCAGGAGTAGCCACACGAATCACTTCGTCCAGATTATTGTCACGAATGGCATAGCTAAGCAACTGCAACCGAGCAGGCTTGTTTTCCGGATCAAGCGACAATACCTGATTCAGAACAGGCACAGATTCTTTTTCCATGTGCTTCGTAATCATGTATTGTGCGCAAAGCATGGCCAGATCGGCATTTTGCTGTGGACGGTCTAAAATTTCCTTGAACAAAGATACAATCTGTGTACTGTCTTTCGTGGTCTGTTCCGACTGAAGGATAAGCTGACGCATAATCTCCATTTTAGTGTTCGACTCCACATCCTCATTCAGCAAAATAGTATCCAGTTGTTGGCGATACAGGCTGTCCTTACCTAACTTCTTATAATAAGAGGCCATCGAAAGCAAGGCCGGCGCATACCCGGGTTCTTCCTCTAGAATTCGCTGGTAAACGGTGTAAGCCTCCTCCGGTTTATCATTATTCAAGTACACATCTCCCAGAATCGTTTGGTAACGTAAATCATAGGGATATTCTTTCGACAGACTTTCAATTTCATTAAACGCCTGCTCCTGATTGTCCATCAGCAAATACATTCTGAATTTCTCCATGCTGATTTGCTCAGACTTTCCGTCCAGCTCTTCCAAACGGTTCAATACAGAAACCACCTGTGAATAACTCTTTGTCTGATTATACAAATCGACCAAAGCCATCAACGGTTCCAACCGGGACGGGAACTGATGCGCCATGTCATCATATACAGCAATAGCTTTCGCCCAATCACGCTTCCGCTGATAATAAGCCGCCAAAGTCTGTTTATACCAGAAATTTGATTCATCCGAACGTACCGCCTTTTTCAGTGCTTCTTCACCTTTCTGTTCCTGCCCTAAAACCATATAGAACTGGGAAATCTCATACAAGGCCGGAGCGGAACCCGGATAAATGTCCAGACAATGCTTATAAAGTTCAAACGCGGCATCATACTCTCCTTTCTGTTTCAGACGCACTGCCTCCAGAAAAAAGTAATTGTATTTTCGGCGTTGTTCGTATGACAAGGTAGCCCTTTCCTCGTTTGCTAAGTTTCGTTTTGCCGAATGCTGCTTCCCGGTGGTTCCACAAGCAAACAGCAGGAAAACCATCCCGATGATTCCTAATAGTTTTTTCATACATTCAGGTTTATACGGTTCCTGTGTGACCAAATCCTCCTGCCCCACGCTCCGTTTCGTCCAACACTTCCACTTCTTCCCATTCAGCCTGTTCATGACGGGCTATCACCATCTGCGCAATACGTTCACCGTCTTCAATCACAAACTCTTCAGCCGACAAGTTGACTAATATCACGTTGATTTCTCCCCGATAATCTGCATCAATGGTTCCCGGAGAATTCAACACGGTAATACCTTTCTTAATAGCCAGTCCACTACGCGGACGCACCTGAGCCTCATATCCTTTCGGCAACGCTAAAAACAATCCGGTAGGTACCAGACAACGCTGTAAAGGCTTTAACACAATCGGTTCATTCAGGTTTGCACGAAGATCTACTCCAGCTGACTGTGGAGTAGCATATTGCGGCAACGGATGCCGGGAAGTATTTATAATCTGTATTTTCATCTATTTTATGCTTTTTATGAAGTTGCGAAGTTACACAATCCACAGAATTAATAGTTACGTTTACCATTTTTTTATATTTTTGCACTTAACTTTTAGAGCTTCTTTAAATTTAAGTACCACACCACAAAGGAGTTACATTATGAACTGGAAACAATTGCTATCAAATAAAAGGTTCGGTCTGGAGAATCTTCATGAAGCCCGAAAAGAAGACCGCACAGAGTTTCAACGCGACTATGACCGTCTGATATTCTCAGCTCCTTTCCGACGTTTACAGAACAAGACACAAGTCTTTCCACTGCCGGGAAGCATCTTCGTACACAACCGACTGACGCACAGTCTGGAAGTTTCATGTGTAGGTCGTTCACTCGGCAACAAAATCGCATCCGAGTTATTGAAACTTCATCCGGAACTGCATGACACGCATATTTTAGAAATAGGCTCCATTGTATCGGCTGCCTGTCTGGCGCATGACCTGGGGAATCCTCCTTTCGGCCATTCGGGAGAGAAAGCTATCGGTACTTATTTTTCTGAAGGGAAAGGACGGATTTTACAAGCCTATCTTTCAGCAAAGGAATGGGATGACTTCACTCACTTTGAAGGGAATGCCAACGCATTCCGTCTGCTTACCCACCAGTTTCAAGGACGGCGCCCCGGCGGTTTCGTATTGACGTATGCCACATTAGCAGCCATTGTGAAATACCCATTTTCCTCACAACTGGCCGGCAGCAAGCAAAAATTCGGATTCTTTACCAGCGAAGAATATGCTTTTCAGAAGATTGCCCATGAACTGGGACTAAAAAAAATTAGCAAGGACGGAGAACCATTGAAGTATTGCCGCCATCCGCTGGTGTATCTTGTAGAAGCAGCAGATGACATCTGCTACCAAATGATGGACATAGAGGATGCACATAAGCTGAAAATACTAACAACACAGGAAACCAAAGAACTATATTTACGCTTCTTTGCACCCGAAAAGTTAGACCATATTCAGTCAATATGCAAAATGGTGGACGATACCAACGAACAAATAGCCTACCTGCGTTCATCGGCCATCGGAGTATTAATCAGTGAATGTGTACGCACCTTTATCTTACACGAGGAAGAAATTCTAAAAGGCACATTTCAAGGAACACTGATTCAAAAACTCAGCTTAAGAGTCAGAGACGCTTATGAAAACTGCTCACATACAGCATTTGAGAAAATCTATTGTTCGAAAGATGTAGTCGACATTGAACTGGCCGGTTACCAAGTAATTACCACACTAGTCGACTTAATGATTGAAGCTGTAAGATACCCAGAAAAGGCATATTCCCAGCTGTTAATCAATCGAGTGTCCAGCCAATACCATATTCAGGCTCCTACCTTATACGAAAAAATTCAGGCTGTACTCGATTATATTTCCGGTATGACAGATGTCTATGCACTTGACCTATACCGAAAAATAAACGGGAACAGCCTGCCTGCTCTATAAAAATATATTACTATTTCTGTGTTTTATTCACCACCGGATTGGCTCCAGACGTAATCTGCAGAGCCTCCGGATGTTCACGCAGATAAGATTCAATGTGACGCACACGCTTTTCTTCAAGAATCTCATCAACGGCAATCAAAATACCGGTTTCTTCCACATCGCCAAAGCCATCATTAATAGCCGTACCGAACATACGCATGGTCGGCGACAAGCTCATATAGGCATTCACCAAAGGTGGAATGTTATAGCCCAACTTGCGCACCTCTGTATTCAACACCTTATAATCTTCCTTAAAGGTATCATAGCAGAACAGTTTCTCAAGTACCTTTTCATCGGTTTCAATCAATAAAGGCTGCATCGGAGTAATCAACTTATCTTTATCATTGAAATGTTTCTTCAAGAAATAAAGAATCATATCACGCCCGAAACGGTTATAGCTTGGATACATGGTCATCTTTCCAAAGAAATATTTTACCTGCGGCATTACCACCGTCAATGCTCCCAGTCCGTCCCACAGATTATCTAAAGCAAACAATCCTTTTGAGCCTGCACGAGTAGACTGATACTCAAGTGTTACGAAAGAACGTCCCAACTCTATAGTAGTAGGCAAATAGTCTTTCAGGAACTTTTCGGAGAAATTAAACATGTGAGCTGTTGCCAGCAAAGGTTTTCCCTCCGCATCAAACTCTACTTCATCACCCAGCAGATAACGGTATCCTCCCAAAATCTCTTCAGCTTCCGGGTCCCACACGATCAATTGCTGATAAGGATTCTCCATCAAGTCATATTCATCAAGGTCCATTGACTTACCGGTTCCCCCTCCCGCAGCACGGAATGCAATCTCACGCAAACGTCCAATTTCTTTTAGCACATTAGGCGCATTCTTCCATGTGACAATATAAATCTCGTTGTTGCTCTTGTTCGTAAATCTTAAGCGCTTGTCTTCCGTCAGTTCCGATTTTAGAACTTCTTTGTCAATCGGAGCAATTATATCTTCCATAATCCAATGATTAAATCGTATTTTCTTTTCACAGTTTATAAACTAACTCTCTTACATAATCAGCCCAGTCTGCCGCCGAGCGTGATTTATCAAACGTCTGCCAGGGAATTGGCTTACCAATTGTTACCTTAAAAGTCTTATGACGATTTTTAAACATTTCATCAGCTAAATAAAGCATAGCTATATTAAACTTAACTCCTAAAAATTTACACAGATTAGCTAAGTTGTAAAAGAAATCAGAATTTCGTCCTTCGAAATGCACAGGAATTACATCCCGCTGTGTTTCCACACTTTTTGCGATAAAGGTTTTTTTCCAAGGCAAATCTTTTATTACTCCTTTTTGTCTTCTAGAACAGATTCCAGCCGGAAACATAATAATATGAGAATCAGAATGGAATCCAGCCTCTACCATTTTAGGGAAATCACGTGATTGGGCTCCGGTCTTATTAATAGGAATACACAAAGGAGCTAATCCATGAAGATTCATCAGCAAATCATTTACAAGGTATTTTATACGGCCATTGTAATGCTTGCCTAAAATATAACCTAAAGCTATGCCATCTTGCCCACCCAAAGGATGATTAGATACAAACGTACACAATCTGTCAGGCGGAAGATTCTCTATTCCTCTAACTTCCAGCTTAATATCAAGGAATTCCATACAAGCCTCTAAGAAATCCACACCGGTTTTATCTGCTACGCTTTTCAGGAACACATTAATTTCATCCTGATGCACAATGTGCTTTAAGTATGACACTAAAAAACGCGGTATACGATTAGCTTTTTTCCCTGCTTTATCTCTCAATACTTTATCAATGTCAATTAAAAATATTGAATTTTCACCCATTCTACAAAAGTTTACTTTGCAAAAGTAACTCATCTTTTGAAAAGACACTCATTTTATGACAAAAAATACACTTATATAGATAAAAAAAATTGCAGAACCAATCTCTTTAAGACAAATCTTTGACGTTTCTTTCTTGTTTTGCACAGAAAGAATAACCTGTTGATAACTTATTCAAATTTTCTATAGAAAACATGATGCGTGATTCTATGGAAATTTCTAATTTTACCGCTTGAATATATAATAAGGTGAATTTACAAGAAAATCGCATGGAGAAAACAGAGTCTACATATCATATACCGGTATTATTACACGAAAGTATCGAAGGTATGCATCTTCAACCTGGAGGCACTTACGTGGACGTAACTTTCGGAGGAGGAGGACATTCCAAAGAAATATTGCGCAACATGGACGATAAAAGCCGACTGTTCAGCTTTGACCAAGACGCAGATGCGGAAAGAAACATTATCAACGATAAACGTTTCACTTTTGTCAGAAGCAATTTCCGCTATCTGCACAACTTTCTCCGTTACTACGGAGTGGAAGAAGTAGATGCGATATTAGCCGATTTAGGTGTTTCGTCTCACCATTTTGATGACTCGGAACGAGGTTTTTCCTTCCGTTTCGACGGAAAACTTGATATGCGCATGAACAAACGTGCAGGTATTACCGCTGCGGATATAGTCAACACTTATGAGGAAGAAAAGCTGGCAGACTTGTTTTATCTTTATGGTGAATTAAAAAACAGCCGTAAACTAGCTGCTACACTTGTAAAAGCCAGGACACAAAAATCAATTGAAACCATTGGGGAATTCATCGAAATCGTAAAACCACTTTACGGAAGAGAGCGAGAGAAGAAAGAGCTGGCAAAAGTTTTCCAAGCACTTCGAATAGAAGTAAATCAAGAAATGGAAGCGCTGAAAGAAATGCTTTATGCCGCAACAGAAGCCCTCAAACCAGGAGGAAGACTGGTAGTCATTACCTATCACTCGCTGGAAGACCGCATGGTAAAAAACATCATGAAAACAGGAAATATTGAAGGGAAAGCCAAACAAGACTTTTTTGGGAACGTAGAAACTCCGTTTAAATTGATAAATAACAAGGTTATTATCCCCAGTGAGGATGAAATACAGCGTAACCCACGTTCACGCAGTGCCAAACTAAGAATTGCAGAAAAAAGTGACACATGGAACACCAAGAAATGACACCACAAGAAGCTCCACATATTACATGGAGAAGCATATTAGGAGGAGAAGTTCTGGTACACCTGATGAGGAAACAGGCCAACTTAATCATACTGATTATGATTCTTGTTATCCTGTACATAGACAACCGTTATTCTAGTCAGCAAGAAATGATTGAAATAGACCGTTTGAAAAAGGAATTAATCGATACAAAATATGACGCACTGACTATTTCCTCCGAACTGACAGAAAAAAGCCGCCAATCGCGCATTGAAGAATATATTTCTGCGGAAGGGACTCCATTGAAAACAGCCTCCACCCCACCCTATCTAATAAAAAATAAGGACTAAAATGGTACCAGGACAAAAAAATATCATACTGCGATATACACTTATTGTGTTCATCATGGCATTGCTGGCTATTGCAATTATTGCAAAAGCTGCTATTATCATGTTCGCAGAACGACAATACTGGAAGGATGTGGCCGACCGTTTTATCAAAGAAAATGTAATAGTCCATCCTACCAGAGGAAATATCATCTCTTCTGACGGGAAATTGATGGCCAGCAGCCTGCCAGAATATAAAATCTATATGGACTTTAAAGCTGGAGGTGAAAAGAAAGATACTATGCTGATGAACCACCTGACTGAAATATGTGAGGGGCTTCATCAAATATTTCCAGACAAGAGTGCAAAGGAATTCCGCCAGCACATATTGAAAGGCAGACGGCAAAAAAGCCGAAATTACCTTCTCTATCCACGACGTATTTCTTATATTGAGTACAAAGAAGCCAAGAAATTACCCGTATTCAACCTAAGTAAATTCAAGGGAGGATTTCATGAACTGGCTTTCAATCAGCGCAAAAAGCCATTCGGCTCACTGGCAGCACGTACGTTAGGCGATATGTATCCGGATGTAGCATTAGGAGCAAAGAATGGCATAGAATTAACATATGATTCTATCCTGAAAGGACAAGACGGTATTACTCACCGCCAGAAAGTCATGAACAAATATCTGAATATCATCGACAAACCTGCCGTAGACGGTTGTGATATAATAACTACAATTGATGTGGGTATGCAAGATATTGCGGAAAAAGCCCTCGTAGATCAATTGAAAAATCTCGAAGCTGTATTTGGGGTAGCAATCGTAATGGATGTAGCAACCGGTGAAGTAAAAGCCAATGTAAACATGACCAGAGCTGGTGATGGGAATTATTATGAAATGCGCAATATAGCAGTAAGCAACCTGATGGAGCCAGGGTCAACATTTAAAACAGCTTCTATCATGGTGGCACTGGAAGATAAATTCATCACACCCGACTACATGGTAGATACGGGGAATGGTGTGGTCAACATGCATGGAAGCAACATGAAAGACTGGAACTGGTATAAAGGTGGATACGGACAAATAGACGTGACCAGAATTATGGAAGTGTCATCCAACGTCGGTGTATCTTGTATCATCGACAAATTCTACGGAGATAATCCACAAAGATTTATAGATGGTCTGAAGCGCATGAGCATTGACAAGCCTTTAAATTTAGGATTTGTAGGAGAAGCCAGCCCTCGCATTCTAGGGCCAAAAGAAAGATATTTTGCCAAGACCTCCTTACCTTGGATGAGTATCGGATACGAAACGATGATTCCTCCTATTTATATGCTGAACTTTTATAATGCCATAGCTAATAATGGGGTTATGGTTAAACCTAAGTTCGTAAAGGCTATCGCAAAAGACGGAGAAATCATACAAGAATTTCCTACGGAGATTGTAAATCCTAAAATCTGTTCAGACACTACCCTTACCATGATTCAAGGGATTCTACGAAAGGTGGTTTCTGAAGGATTGGCCAAGCCTGCCGGAAGTAAACAGTTTAGTGTGTCCGGAAAAACAGGTACCGCCCAGGTTTCTCAAGGAAAGGCAGGATATAAAGCCGGAGGAGTAAGTTATTTGGTCAGTTTCTGCGGATATTTCCCGTCTGAAGCACCCAAATACAGCTGTATGGTATCCATTCAGATACCGCACGGCCCTGCATCAGGAGGTTTGCAAGCCGGTAGCGTATTCAGCCGGATTGCTGAACGTATTTATGCCAAGCATCTGTATCAGGATTTAGCCTCAGCAAAAGACTCTACTTCAATTATTATTCCTGAAGTAAAGAATGGTGACTTGCGCGAAGCATCTTATGTATTACAGAACCTGAATATTCAAAGTAACAGTTCAAGCATACCGAAAAGCAGTACTCCTATCTGGGGCAAAGCTAACTGCACAACGACTTATGCTGAGCTGAAACGAACAAATACAGAAAAGAATTTAGTACCTAACGTAAGAGGGATGGGAGCAAAAGACGCAGTCTATCTACTGGAAAGCAAAGGACTCCGTGTACGCTTATCGGGTACAGGAAAGGTAATCAAACAAAGCCTCAATGCAGGCTCTTATTTACATAAAGGACAAACAATAACATTAACATTAAACTAGAAAGAAATGAAACTTGAGAATATGCTAAAAGCTGTCAACGCACAGCAAATCACAGGAACTACCAACCTGGAAGTAAATGGTATTCACATGGACTCACGTATGGTAAAAAACGGATTCATGTTTGTAGCCGTAAAAGGAACGCAAGCTGATGGACATAATTATATCTCCAAAGCCATTGAGAATGGAGCTACAGTAATCGTCTGTGAACAGTTACCCGTACAAATTGAGCCAAATGTGACTTATGTACAACTGTCAGACACAGAAGATGCCGTAGGTAAACTCGCCACTACATTCTATGGAGATCCGACTTCCAAACTGGAATTAGTAGGAGTGACCGGCACTAACGGGAAAACTACCATTGCTACCTTATTATATAATATGTTCCGCTTGTTCGGATATAAAGCTGGGTTAATTTCTACCGTATGCAACTATATTGACGGAGAAGCCATTCCTACTGACCATACAACTCCAGACCCTATTACACTGAATCAGCTATTGGGACGTATGGCAGATGAAGGATGCAAATATGTATTCATGGAAGTCAGTTCACACTCTGTAGTACAGAAACGTATTAGTGGACTTACCTTTGCTGGTGGTATTTTTACAAATATCACTCGTGACCATCTGGATTACCACAAAACGTTTGAAAATTACCTGAAAGCCAAGAAAGCATTCTTTGACAATCTCCCCAAACAAGCTTTTGCACTGACCAATCTAGATGACAAGAACGGTACGGTCATGACACAAAACACCAAAGCCAAAGTAGCTGCCTACTCGCTACATTCTTTATGCGACTTCAAAGGCAAGGTACTGGAAGATAGTTTTGACGGTATGCTGCTTGACATCAACAACCGCGAAGTAAATGTACAATTTATCGGACGCTTCAATGCATCTAACCTGCTGGCTGTATATGGCGCAGCATGCCTGTTAGGAAAACGTCCGGAGGATATATTGGTAAAACTGAGTATGCTTCGTCCTGTTTCCGGACGCTTTGATGCCAAACGTTCTCCTAAAGGCTACACAGCTATTGTAGATTATGCACACACTCCTGATGCACTGGTAAACGTACTAGAAGCTATCCACGAAGTATTAAGAGGCAGAGGACAAGTCATTACTGTAGTAGGCGCCGGAGGTAATCGTGACAAAGGAAAACGCCCTTTAATGGCGAAAGAATCTGCTCAAAGAAGCGACAAAGTAATTATCACTTCTGATAATCCACGCTTTGAAGAACCTCAAGATATCATCAATGATATGCTGGCAGGACTTAGCAAAGATGACATGAAAAAAGTAATCAGCATTGTCGACCGCAAAGAAGCAATCCGTACCGCATGTATGTTAGCTCAACCGCAAGATGTCATCCTAATTGCCGGAAAAGGACACGAAACTTATCAGGATGTAAAAGGTGTCAAATCACATTTTGACGATAAAGAAGTATTAGACGAAATATTCAAAGGAGAACTATAAAACGAAGAAAAGACGATGTTGTATTATTTATTTCAATACTTAGAACAATTCAATTTTCCGGGAGCACGAATGTTCGGATACGTATCGTTCCGTTCATTAATGGCTGTCATTCTCTCTTTGTTGATTTCTGCTATTTTTGGAGAATATTTCATTAATTTGCTCAAAAAGAAGCAGATTACAGAGACGCAACGTGATGCGTCTATTGACCCTTTTAACGTCAACAAGGTAGGCGTCCCGACAATGGGAGGTATCATTATCATTGTAGCCATCCTGATTCCTTGTCTGTTATTAGGTAAATTGCATAACATCTACATGATATTGATGCTGGTTACCACCCTGTGGCTCGGAACTTTAGGCTTTCTGGATGACTACATCAAGGTTTTCCGGAAAGATAAGGAAGGACTTCATGGCAAATTTAAAATCATCGGTCAGGTAGGTCTCGGACTGATTGTAGGTCTGGCTCTGTACCTGAGCCCGGATGTAGTAATACGAGAGAACATTGAAATCCAACAAGACGGTCGTGTTGTCGATGTGGTTCATAAACCCGTGGATGAGAAATCAACCAAGACAACGATTCCCTTTTTCAAGAACAACAACTTAGATTATGCTGATTTTGTAGGATTTTTAGGAGATCATGCCCAAGATGCCGGATGGATTGTCTTTGTATTCATCACCATCTTTGTAGTCACAGCCGTTTCCAACGGAGCCAATTTGAACGATGGAATGGATGGGATGGCGGCCGGAAACTCGGCCATCATCGGAGTTACCTTAGGAATATTAGCCTATGTGTCCAGCCATATAGAATATGCAAAATACCTGAATATCATGTATATTCCTGGAAGTGAGGAGCTGGTAATCTTTATCTGTGCTTTCATTGGAGCACTGGTTGGTTTCTTATGGTACAATGCCTTCCCTGCACAAGTTTTCATGGGTGATACGGGAAGTCTTACTATTGGAGGACTTATCGCCGTATTTGCCATCATCATACACAAGGAATTACTAATTCCTATTTTATGTGGAGTATTCTTGGTTGAAAATCTGTCGGTTATCCTTCAGGTGAAGTATTTCCAGCGCGGAAAAAAGAAAGGAGTCAAACAGCGTATATTCAAGCGTTCACCGATTCATGACCATTTCCGTACAACTCTGGCACAGCTCGATCCGAACTGTACCTATTTGATCACACGCCCTCACAGCGTATTCCATGAATCCAAGATTACAGTCCGTTTCTGGATTGTAACCATTGTATTAGCAGCAATTACGATAATCACACTTAAAATCAGATAAAGCAATGGCAAGAATTGTCATCTTAGGAGCAGGAGAAAGCGGAGCTGGTGCCGCTGTCCTGGCACAGAAAAAAGGATTTGACACATTTGTATCAGACATGTCTCTTATCAAAGACAAGTACAAAGCAATGTTGAACGAAAGAGGTATTCAATGGGAAGAAGGTAAGCACACAGAAGAGTTGATTTTGAATGCGGATGAAGTGATTAAAAGCCCTGGGATTCCCAATGATGCTCCTATCATTCTGAAATTAAAGAATCAGGGAACTCCCATCATTTCGGAGATTGAATTTGCAGGCCGATATACCAATGCTAAAATGATTTGTATCACAGGTAGCAATGGTAAAACGACTACAACCTCACTGATTTATCACATCTTCAAGAAAGCAGGACTGAATGTGGGACTGGCAGGCAATATCGGACAAAGCTTAGCTTATCAGGTAGCTGAATGTAACTATGACTATTATGTCATTGAACTCAGCAGCTTCCAGCTCGATAACATGTATAAGTTCCATGCCAATATCGCCGTATTGATGAACATTACTCCAGACCATCTGGACCGTTACGGATTCGAAATGCAGAATTACGTAGATGCTAAATTCCGCATTATCCAGAACCAAACGGATGATGATGCCTTCATTTTCTGGAACGATGACCCTATCATACAGAAGGAACTTCATAAATATGGTATTCACGGACAATACTTCCCATTCGCAGAAAAGAACGAAGAGGGAGTAGCCGCCTTTACCGAAGAAAACAAGGTGTACTTCACCCGACCTATCGCATTCAACATGGAGCAGGAAGAATTAGCTCTGACCGGAACTCACAATTTGTTCAACTCCATGGCTGCCGGCATTTCTGCCAACATTGCAGGAATTCGCAAGGAATGTATCCGCGAAGCACTGAATGATTTCAAAGGCGTAGAACACAGACTGGAAAAGGTGGCACGTGTAAAAGGAGTAGACTATATCAACGACTCCAAAGCGACCAACGTCAACTCATGCTGGTATGCACTCCAGAGTATGAAAACCAAAACGGTCTTAATTTTAGGAGGAAAAGATAAAGGAAATGACTACAATGAAATTGCCAATCTTGTAAGAGAAAAATGCAGTGGACTGATATTCCTAGGACTTCACAACGAAAAGCTACATGACTTTTTCGATAACTTTGGTCTTCCAATTGTAGACGTACAGAGCATGTCTGACGCTGTAAACGCCGCCTATAAAATGGCCCAAAAGGGAGAAACCGTATTACTGAGTCCGTGCTGCGCAAGCTTTGACTTATTCAAAAGTTATGAAGACCGAGGTGACCAGTTTAAAGAGTGTGTAAGAAACCTATAAGCATCATTTAGAAGTTAGAAATCATAGCACATGGATTTGCTAAAGAACTTTTTTAAAGGAGACAAAGCTATCTGGATTATTTACTTATTCCTCTGTTTGATATCTATCGTAGAGGTATTCAGTGCATCCAGTACGCTTACCTATAAAAGTGGAGACCACTGGGGGCCGATTACCAACCATTTAACGTTACTGATGGTTGGTACTATCGCCGTGTGGATTGTGCACAATATTCCTTGCCGCTGGTTTAAAACGTTTATCGCTTTATTGCCAATATCTTGGGGGTTACTGATAGCTGTATTCGTAATTGGTGCCCTTACCAACGGAGCCAAACGATGGATTGATTTAGGTTTCATTCAATTCCAGCCCTCAGAAGTAGCCAAAATGGCAACCATCATTACCGTTGCATTTATTCTTTCGCGCATGCAGGAAGAAGATGGAGCCAACAAAAAGGCATTTAAGTATATATGTGGTATTACGGCGGCTACTTGTGGGCTAATTGTAAGTGAGAACCTTTCTACGGCAGTCTTATTGGCAGGAAGCGTTTTTCTACTCATGTTTGTAGGAAGAGTCCCATTCAAGCAACTCGGCCTACTCGCAGGTATCGGCCTTGCCTGTATCATTATTGGAGTAGGCACCATTAAATACATCCCAAGTGAAGCTTGGGATAAAATTGGCCTTCACCGTATGGTAACCTGGCAAAGCCGTTTAAACAATCATTTTGATGAAAGCGAAATACCTGCTGCCAAATTCGATATTGACAATGATGCACAAATAGCCCATGCCAATATAGCCATAGCAAGCAGTCATATTGTAGGGAAAGGCCCAGGTAACAGTGTACAGCGAGACTTCCTGTCACAAGCCTTTTCAGACTTTATTTATGCAATTATCATTGAAGAACTGGGACTTATCGGAGGAGCATTCGTGGCTATCCTTTATATCTTACTTCTGATGAGAATCGGGAAAATAGCTAGAAATTGCGACAAGTCGTATTACGTATTTCTCGTCACAGGCATCGGGATTCTGCTTGTGCTGCAAGCCACATTTAACATGCTGGTAGCCGTAGGAATCATGCCTGTCACCGGGCAGCCCTTACCGCTAATCAGCAAAGGAGGCACTTCTACTCTTGTGAACTGTACCTACATTGGAATGATTCTGAGCATCAGCCGATATGTAAATGATTTGAAACGCCAACGAGAAGAAGAGTTGCTCGCACAACAAACGGAACAATCTCAGGAGGTTGTTCCCGAAAATAATATCATACAACAGGAGAAATCCGTTTAAAAGTTTATTCTTACCTTTGCAGGTAAATAACATAAGAATATGGAAGAAAAATTACGCATCATAGTAAGTGGAGGTGGCACGGGAGGACATATTTTTCCCGCCGTTTCCATAGCCAACGCCATAAAGGAATTATATCCAGACACTGAAATTTTGTTTATCGGAGCAGAAGGACGAATGGAAATGCAACGTGTTCCTGCCGCAGGTTACAAGATTATCGGATTACCGGTCGCAGGATTTAACAGAAAACATTTATTAAAAAACATCAGCGTACTTATCAAGTTATTCAAAAGTCAGCTGATGGCCCGTAAAATCATAAAGAACTTCAAGCCTCATGCTGCTGTAGGCGTAGGGGGCTATGCCAGTGGTCCTACCTTGAAAATGGCAGGCATGATGGGTATTCCCACGTTGATACAAGAACAAAACTCTTATGCCGGAGTTACCAATAAGTTATTAGCTCAAAAAGCAGAAAAGATCTGCGTGGCATACGAAGGGATGGAACGGTTCTTTGATAAAAATAAAATCATTCTGACAGGAAATCCGGTCAGACAAGGATTGTTGAACAAAAACATATCACGTGAAGAAGCCATCCGCTCGTTCGGATTAGACCCAGAGAAAAAGACCATTCTAATTATCGGAGGCAGCCTGGGGGCGCGTACTATCAACAATTGCATGATGCAAGGATTCGACAAAATCAAGGAATCAGGAGTACAGTTTATCTGGCAGACGGGAAAAATCTATATCAACGAAGCCAGACAAACAGTAAAAGCTTATGGAGAGCTTCCTATGCTACATGTAACAGACTTTATAGCTGATATGGCCGCAGCCTATAGTGCTGCAGATTTAGTTATCAGCCGTGCAGGTGCTGGTTCTATTTCCGAGTTCTGTCTGTTAGGCAAACCAGTCATTTTAGTCCCCTCTCCTAATGTAGCAGAAGACCACCAGACCAAAAATGCACTGGCACTTGTCAACAAAAATGCGGCACTTTACATTAAAGATAATGAGGCGACTCAAAAATTGCTGGATACAGCTATTGAGACGGTTCACAAACCGGATTTATTGAAAGAATTAAGTAGCAACATTACCAAGCTGGCTATTAAAGACTCTGCCAACATCATCGCAAAGGAAGTCTGCAAGCTAGCATTAAAATATAAAGAAAATCATGAACATTAATACCATACAAGCAGTCTATTTCATTGGAGCTGGAGGCATAGGCATGAGTGCCCTGGTACGCTATTTCCTATCAAAAGGGAAAAAAGTAGGCGGTTATGACCGTACTCCAAGCGAATTGACAGAGAAACTGATTGCAGAAGGAGCAGACATCCATTATGAAGAAAACGCATCCCTCATTCCAGAAGCATTTCTTCATCCGGGAACTACGCTAGTGGTCTATACACCTGCTATTCCTGCAAACCATAAAGAATTAGTCTATTTCCAGGAGCATCAGTTTGAAATTCACAAACGTGCACAAGTACTGGGAATGCTGACTCAGACTGAAAAAGGAATGTGCGTAGCCGGAACCCATGGAAAAACGACCACCTCTACCATGGCTGCTTTCCTGATGGACCATTCGCATGTGGGATGCAATGCATTTTTAGGAGGTATTTCCAAAAACTACCAGACCAACCTTTTATTGTCAGATAAAAGTGACTATGTTGTCATCGAAGCGGATGAATTCGACCGTTCATTCCACTGGCTGACTCCGTATGCCACGATTATTACTGCCACCGATTCAGATCATCTTGACATTTACGGTACGCACGAAGCTTATCTGGAAAGTTTCCGCAAGTATACCTCACTCATCCGCCCGGACGGGTACCTGATTATCAAGGAAGGACTGGAACTGAAACCTGATGTACAGCCGGGAGTTACCGTGTACACCTACTCTACCGAAAAAGGAGACTTCCATGCCGAAAATATCCGCATTGATGACGGTGAAATCTATTTTAACTACATATCTCCTTTAGGCAACATCACAAACGTACAGTTAGGAGTACCTGTTTTTGTCAATATTGAAAATGGCATTGCCGCTATGGCTTTAGCACAAATCGGAGGTGCCACCACAGAAGAGATAAAGGCCGCAATGCCACAGTTCAGAGGTGTAGACCGTCGTTTTGACTTCAAGATAAAGAACTCACACATTGTCTTTTTGAGTGATTATGCACATCATCCGGAAGAAATCCGACAGAGTGTAAGCTCTATCCGCAAATTATATCCTAACCGGAAAATCACGGCTGTATTCCAACCGCATCTTTACACGCGTACCCGTGATTTCTATCAGGATTTTGCCGATAGTCTGTCTCTATTAGACGAAGTGATTCTTCTGGATATCTATCCAGCCAGAGAGGCTCCTATTCCTGGAGTAAGCAGCCAACTTATCTATGACAACTTACGCCCAGGCATAGAAAAAAGCATGTGTTCCAAAGAGCAGATTATGGAAGTACTAAAAAATAAAAAGCTGGACGTGCTCATCACACTTGGAGCTGGAGACATTGACAATTACGTTCCACAAATTTATGAATTACTAAAAGATAGATGATTAAACGAATTCTCATACTCTGCATTCTAGTAATGGTTTCTATTTATCTTGTAGTAGCCGTTACTGTATTCAATCGCAAACCCGAAAATCAGGTCTGCAAGGGTATGGAATTGGTTGTAAAAGACAGCGTTGACTACGGTTTTATCACTAAAGCTGAAGTAACCAAGCTACTAAAGCAGAAGAAACTATATCCGGAGAAAAAGCGTATTGGCACAATCAATGTCCGCCAGTTAGAGGAAGTGCTGTCACAGCATCCTTTCGTCAGCAGAGCTGAATGTTATCTTACTTCGGGAGGGAAAGTAGGTATTGAAATCTACCAGCGTATCCCCCTCTTACGAGTCATGAGCAGCAATGGAGATAATTACTACATTGACCATTCCGGGAAAATCATGAATGCCACTGGAAAGCCAATTCATGTAGCCGTTGCCACGGGTTTCATTGACCGAAAGTTTGCTCAACAGGAATTGTACGAATTAGGCATGTACCTCCAGCGCAATCCGTTTTGGAAAGCCCAAGTGGAACAGATAAACGTAACTCCGAAAAAAGAACTGGAAATTGTTCCCCGAGTAGGCGACCACATTCTTTTTTTAGGGAAAGCTACTGATTTTGAAGAAAAATTCAGTAAATTGCAAACGTTTTACAGCAAAGTGCTCAACCGTATCGGCTGGAACAAATACGAGCGGATCAGTATTGAGTTTAATAATCAAATTATCGGAACAAAAAAAGAAGACTAAGATATGGCAGTAACAGATTTTATAGCAGCTATCGAACTGGGGTCGACTCACATCACGGGAATCGCCGGAAAAAAGAATGCAGATGGAAGCATCCAGATTCTTGCCTATGCCAATACTCCTTCGTCAGATTGCATCAAAAAAGGAGCAATCTTCAATTTGGACAAAACCACACAGGTGTTAGTCTCCATTATCCAGAAGCTGGAGGAAGATTTGCAAGCTTCTATTAAAAAAGTCTATGTAGGAATAGGCGGACAATCCATACGAAGCACACGCAATAATGTAACGAAACAATTAGGAGAAGAAACTAAAATATCACAGGCTCTGATTGAATCACTCATGGAAAGCAACCGGGAAATCTCTCTGATAGATCAGGAAATCCTGGATGTGGAACCGCAGGAATACAAAGTAGGAAACAATCTTCTGACCGAACCTGTCGGTATTTCAGCTGACCGTATTGAAGGGCGTTATTTGAATATTATCGCACATCATACTCTTAAAGATAGAATTACCAAATGCTTCAACCAGACTAAGTATGAGATAGCAGATTACTTCCTGTCTCCGGTCGTTACCGCCAATGTAGTTCTAACCGACAGTGAAAAACGCTCAGGTTGTGCACTCGTCGATTTAGGAGCAGATACAACTACCGTGGCCGTATATAAAAACAATATCCTGCGTCACCTGGCAGTTATTCCATTGGGAAGTAACAACATCACCAAAGATATTTGTAGCTTACAAATCGAAGAAGAAGATGCAGAACAATTGAAAATACGCTACGGATGCGCCCTAACTCCTCCGAAAGAAGATGACGAAGCTGTGGATGAACAAGAATATAGCATTGAAGGTAAATGTTCCGTTCCCGCTCATAAACTTGAATACATTGTTGAAGCTCGTATCAACGAGATTATTTCCAATGTATGGAATCAGATTATGGTGTCTGAATACGGTGATAAACTGCTGGCGGGATTGATTCTCACCGGCGGAGCATCTAATATGCCCAATATGGATGAAGCGTTTAAGCAAATTACTAAAATTGAAAAAATCCGTATCGCAAAAGGTGGAAATATCACTTTAACCGGTGCCATACAGTTACCGAAAGACGGCACACAAAACACACTCATCGGACTCTTGGCAGAAGGAAAAGAAAACTGTCTTAAAATTGACCCACGGAAAGGACATCAACTGGACTTCATCGACGAAATAAAAGAAAAGGAAGAGGAAGCTAAACGAAAAGAGGCTGAACGCATTCAGGCTGAAGAAGCCAAGCGAAAAGCTGAAGAAGAAGCCGAACGTATCCGCAAAATCAATGAAGAGAAAAAACGTCAGGAAGAAGAACGTAACCGTAAACGACTGGAAGAATATACTGCATACGTAGAAGAAGCACGCCTGCTTCTCGGCAAAAAGAAGTATAAAGCTGCATTGAAAGAAATAGAAAATGCACGACGTATGCATCTTGCAGAAAAGGAAGAGGAACTGGATGAACTGGAGAAGAAAATCAACAAGGAGAAAAAAGAGAACAGTTGGTTTGACATCTTCGCCAAGAAAGTTACAAACCTTTCTGATGAAATATTAAAAGATAACTGATTATTCATTCACATAAACATATTAGAATTATGTCAGACGAAACAATGGTACCTTTCGATTTCCCGAAAGACTCTCCACATATAATAAAAGTAATTGGTGTGGGTGGCGGCGGCGGTAATGCCGTTAACCACATGTACAAAGAAGGTATCCATGATGTGACATTTGTGGTCTGCAACACGGATAACCAGGCGCTGGAAGAATCACCCGTACTCCGGAAACTACAGTTGGGTAGCGAAGGACTAGGAGCCGGCAACCGACCGGCTAAGGCACGTGCTGCTGCTGAAGAAAGTATCGAAGACATCAAGAATATGCTGAACGACGGATGCCGCATGGCATTCATTACAGCTGGTATGGGTGGTGGAACCGGAACCGGTGCGGCTCCTATCATTGCCAAAACAGCTAAGGACATGGAAATCCTGACCGTAGGTATCGTAACCATTCCTTTCCTATTCGAAGGTAACAAGAAAATCGACCAGGCTCTTGATGGTGTAGAAGAAATGAGTAAGCATGTAGATGCCCTGCTGGTTATTAACAACGAGCGCCTGCGCGATGTATATTCTGACATCAGTGTAATGAATGCCTTTGGAAAGGCAGACGACACACTGTCTATCGCCGCAAAGAGCATTGCAGAAATTATCACCTTGAGAGGTATCATCAATCTGGACTTCAATGACGTGAAGACCGTGTTGAAAGACGGTGGTGTAGCTATCATGAGTACAGGATACGGAGAAGGTGAAGGAAGAGTCACACAAGCTATTACCGATGCCCTTCACTCTCCGTTGCTGAACAACAACGATATTTTCAACTCCAAGAAAGTGTTGTTCGTAATTACCTATAGCCCGAACAGCGAACTGATGATGGGTGAAATGGATGAAATCCATGAATTCATGAGCAAGTTCGGCAAGGACGTAGAAACCAAATGGGGGCTTTATACTGATGAGACCCTGGAAAACAAAGTGAAATTCACCATTCTAGCTACGGGATTCGGCATCAAGGACGTTCCGGGAATGGACAATGTACTCAAACAGCGTTCACTTGAAGAGCAGAAACGCCTGGACGATCTGGAAGAAGAAGAGCAAAAGAAAGACGAACGTCGAAGCGACTACTACGGAAAGAGCATCTTGAAGAGCAGCATTCGCAAGAAACGTCCGAACATCTACATCTTCAGTCAGGAAGACTTAGCCAACGATGACATCATCAGCATGGTAGAAACAACCCCTACCTACAAACGCACCAAGATGGAGCTGGAAAATATCCGTTCAAAAGCGACTACAGAAGAAAAGATTACACCGGAACCGGAAACTACAAACAACACTGGCTCCATGACAATTACTTTCTAAACATCACAAAGAGAACAACATTTAAACTTTATAATGAATATGGATTTATTTGAACAGATTAGCAACGATATCAAAGAGGCAATGAAAGCCAAAGACAAAGTCAGACTGGAGACTTTGCGCAACGTAAAGAAATGTTTTCTGGAAGCAAAAACCGCTCCGGGTGCCAACGATACCCTGACCGATGATGCAGCCCTGAAAATCATGCAGAAACTGGTGAAACAAGGTAAAGATTCAGCTTCTGTATACGAAGGACAAGGCCGTGCTGACCTGGCAGAAGAAGAAATGGCTCAGGTACGTGTAATCGAAGCATACCTTCCAAAACAACTTTCTCCGGAAGAACTGGAAGCTAAACTGAAAGAAATCATTGCCCGTGTAGGCGCAACCAGCGGAAAAGATATGGGTAAAGTGATGGGAGTAGCTTCTAAAGAACTGGCCGGTCTGGCTGAAGGTAGAGCAATTTCTGCCAAAGTAAAAGAATTGCTGGGATAATCTCATTCATATCCCCTATAAAAACGGGATTCTCTTTTCACAGATGAAAGGAGAATCCCGTTTTTATTCTATTGCCACTCAATCAAGTATCAAGCAAAAAGTTCTTTCAGCACATCAAGCGATTTCAATTCAGGAAATTCCGGAAGATGTAGGCGATAATATTCCATCATCACGACCAGACAACGTTGCCGCTCCATACGATTCATACCGAAAAGAAACATCGTTTCATAATTCATACGTGCCAACTGGCAGATGTGCGACGACTCTTCAGGAGACAGACAGATGCCGTGCAAAGGCTTGTTCTCCACAAAACATGCATTCAGCATATCAAACCAACTACCCTCCCGATAATCTTCCAGATTAGGATAAAAACCCAAGAACCTGGACAACCTGATTAGAAACACCAGGTGAAAATTAGCATAATCATTCCGACAGGCATCCAGCCAGCGGATAGATGACACCAGATAAGCAAAAAGCGGCTCGTTTTTCCCTTCCTCTCGCAAAGCATGCGATAAGAACTCGGCTAAAAACATCGCGATACTTAATTTATAAGGATCGTAAGGTACAGACTCCAACGGATAAGACAATCGTGCTTCCTTCACCGGAGGCAAAGAAGTACGGGAACGCACATCGGCTTCCACCTCAACCAGGGAAAGCGGACGAAACAACGCCCCGTTTACCAGCGACTTGCGCGAACGTGTGGCAGGTATCACAAACGACATGCTTCCATGCTGACAAGTATAGATATGCACAATGTTCGACTTGTCATTGTATCTGACTACGTGCAGCACTATTCCATCCAACTTCTGCAACATATCAGCAAGTAAAGAACAAATTCAGCACTTTGTCACGGTCTTTTCTTCGTACCGTCAACGAAACACTACCTGTACCTTCTTCAGAAGACACCATCAGTAAAGGAATGTCCTTCAGCAAAGTTACCAAGCCTTTTTCCGACATCTCTCCTTTAGTCTCAACTGCTTCTTGCACACAGAGCACTTCAACCTCTCTCTCCACCGTCACTTCTGCAAATACGGAAAGTTTCTTACAAACGTTCTGCAAGATAGAAGCATCAGTCCCTGTTACTACAGAAAAACTTCCAGCCGAAGAAGCCATGGCAAAAACAGGCATATCATAATGTGCCATCACAGCAAGAGCCCGTTCCAAAAAACGAAAAGAGGCCACCGCCTCCAACGTACGTAAACGCACATACACTAATTCCGTACACTCAGCCAATACCTGAAAAGAAGAAGGCTCCCCTTCTTTACCTCCCCATTCTGCCAGACAGACCTTTCCATTATACAGGCCGACGGACCTTAATTTACAGCATTCCATTTTTCAAATAATCCTATATATAAAATCCATTTTTATGGACGAAAGATAGAAAAAGTCCTTATACAAAACAAACAAAACCCGTAAACTTTTTCTTCAGACCGTGAGGGACTTTTTATGTTTCCTCCCCGCGAAACCTACGTTTCATAAAGCGGAACCGTAAGTTTTACGGAAGAGAAACATAGGGTTTAGCTACGGGAAACATAAAAAACGATAAAAGGAATCCCTCTTAATGGAGGGGAATAGAGAAAAACGCAACAAATTTGATAAAAAAAGAAGCGAATGTTTTGGAGATTTCAAAATTCTTCCTACCTTTGCATCCGCAAACGAGAGATATGTATCCTCGTGAGACTTCAGGAGTTCTTCCTGAAACAAAGGATGGCCCGTTCGTCTATCGGTTAGGACGCAAGATTTTCATTCTTGAA
>ERZ1027150.770-NODE-770-length-25810-cov-13.096331_pt1 | contig 25810 bp, 15 predicted proteins | sample MGYA00519276_ERZ1027150 | MGnify/ENA primary metagenome ERZ1027150 (study PRJEB26926, sample SAMN06164860) | human gut metagenome | biome: ENVO:00009003; feature: ENVO:2100002; material: ENVO:00002003 | host: Homo sapiens | place: USA | collected 2012 ... | reverse complement strand
CGTCGGCAGCGTCAGATGTGTATAAGAGACAGTCCATAATCTTTATTTAGTTGGTTCATATCTAATAGTGCTAAATTTATTTTGATATTCTTTTACTATACTATTGGGTCTAGGGTCAATGATTGTGGGTGATTTCTTTTTGACTTCTGGGTCTTGTTTTAGTACATCTGTAGCAAAAGTACCACAATTATTGCTTGTTAACGAATATTTTTCTCTCTTAGGGTTGGAATTTTCCTTTTTCTTTGATTCCGTATAATTTTTCATTTCTTGAAATTTATCGCTTTTGATGTAGGCTCCTTCAATTTTTCCACCATGACCAGCTTTATCAGAGATTACCCTTAAAGTATTATTTAAGGATTTTTCTGTTGGAGTTCCATCTTTTCCAATTACTATATCCGGAATGGGAATAGTTCTTACAGTACCTCTCCCTTCTGGATCATATCTCCCATATTCGTAATATTTTGTAACGCCTTGTTTGTTGATTAATAAAACTCCGGCATGGCCTAAATTTCCAATTTTCCCTATTGGAGTAGATATTTTGTAATCAGGAAAAGCAATGTATACACCATCTTTGCCATCTGGATCGATTACATTGATCGGGTTATCAAAACAATAGGTGTATAATGAAATATTAAAATGTTTCTCCGCCAGCGGATCAACCCATGCCATCTTCCCAGCGCCGCATCATACATCCTCGCCCCATAATCATGCGATGTATCTGGTGTCATTTTGCATTGACGGCGACGAATACTTGTCAGTGAAGTATGTGAACCGTTCCGATGTGGAAGGTTGCATCAAGCTGGTGAGCTACAATCCGCATCATGAACCGATGGATATTCCACTCGCATCCATACAGGCGATGGCGATTGTCAAGTTTTCCATCAGAAGGAATATGATGATGTAAGTGCGCGCGGGTGTTCGCGTGCGTACGAGAGGGGCGTAAACCTATACTTCGCTAGGTCGAAGCCCGAAGGATCTGCAAGTCATCTTGTCTACCTTGATCTCCCATATTTTTACATTGCGCACGGCAGGTTCGCTATACTTGAACTCGTAGTCGACGTATTGCTGCATGATGATGTCGAGTATACGTCGCTTTTCATCCATATCCTCTATGAAACGGACGTTTCCGTGGCACATCACGCTACGCGACTTCATGCTGTAACTGCATGCCACTTGGCGATGCATATATACCAGTTCGTGCCCTTCGCAGAAGGTGATACAAACGCGCGGGTGGTGTTCTGCCATCGTCACTTTGCCGCCTTCGGGACCGGAATGCAGATAGATGATACCGTCCCGGTAAGCAAAGTTCATGGGGATTACATAGGGATTGCCTTCCGAATCGGTGATACCTACCGTACAGTAAGGGCATTTGCGGATAATTGCTTCAATCTCCGCTGTGTCGGTGATTGCGATTGTCTTCATAGGGCTGAATAAGTGTTTTTTATTTGGTGCAAAGATATAAAAACTGCTCTACAATGGAAAATCATTTTTCGTTGTAGAGCAGAGTTATTATATTATCGGCTTTGTTGGAATTACCAGCCCGGATTTTGTTCTATTATAGCTCCGGTGTTCGTATCGATCACTGTCTGTGGTATCGGGAAGAGGTTCCACTTCGTAACTTGAGCTTTGTCCGATTTGAAATATCCGCCCCAGAAAGGCTGGTCTGCAATATACATTGCATGGTTGTTAAGACTCTCGATTCCTTCATTTCCCATGCGGAGTAAAGTTGCCCATCTTCTTTCTTCACCGAATAACTCACGCACCCGTTCATCGAGGATGTATTGCAGTGTTATTTCGTCTGCTGTAGCCAGTTTTGTACATTGTGCACGGTTTCTCAGTTTGTTGATGTCGGTAGCAGCGGCGCCTTTGTCACCTGCACGCAAATTGGCTTCGGCGCGTAGCAGCAGAGTTTCTGCCGAACGGTGTGCATACTGGTCGCAATACATGTTAGAGCGGTTACCGCCGTCGGCCAGGTCGTCATATCCCCAGTCGTCGATTGGAGCAAGTTTAGTCCAGACAGGGAAGAACTCTGTTATCTTCTGAGTATTGTAATCCAGCATTTCGTAAGGGACCGGTTTACCGTACATGCTATGCTTCGTATCCATGCACACAAACTGGCGGCGGATGTTGCAGGGTGCATTGCGTATATCATCTTCGTAATCGCCTTCCCAAACGTCACTAATTACATAAGTAGTAGGAGCCATATTGGCTACACCGCGTCCACCTACGTAGGCTGATACGTTTCCGCCCGGATATACGCTTTCGTCGATATTGCCAGCCCACGGTCCGGCTGCTGCACCGTTTTCGGCATATTCAGTCTTCCACACTACGTCACGAAGAACGGGAGACATTTCACGGGGATAACCTACAAAGTTGTTTCCGCCATATTCGTGATACACCGTATAATCGTTCTGCAAAGTCCACAGTGCTTCCGTATTTCCTTCAGCATAATCGTAGTTTCCTTGCTGGAAGAGGTCGAAGAATACATTACCATCTTCATAGTAGGCAGCTATGCCATTTTTCGTTGTTCCCCCTCCCGGGATGCTGCGTGTACCGAAACGCTCTGTCATCAACGGATGTAGTGCCATTACTTTGTCGGCATATTCGATGGATTTCCGTAGGCATTCGGTGTCATTGCTCTTGATGGTAGCCAGTGCCAGATAGGCTTCGGCCAGGAAATGGTAAGCGACTCCCTTTGACACGCGTCCGGCTTCCGATGGATAGTCGGGCAGTGCTGCTGCCGCAGCTTCCAGGTCGGTAATAGCGAAGTTATACGTCTCTTCGCGGCTGGAACGTACAAAGTCCAGTTTCAATGTCTGATAGAATTGATCTACCAGGGGAACTCCACCAAACAACTCACCCATTGTCAGGTAACCGTAGCCACGGAAGAACATGATTTCACCATAGGCTTCACTACGCTGTGCTTCACTCTCCCAGGGCAGACCTTCTTTATTGTAACCTTCCAGTGATTGGTTGGCATAATTCACCATTTGGAACATGGCATCATAAATTTTATTGGAACTGCTGTTGGTGCTCGACCAGTTGGCGAAGTTACAGTAACCGTTACCCGTGCTGCGGAAATAGGGGGTATCCAGCACATCAGTACCCAGTCCTTTCAGGAAGTAGTCTTGTTGATACCAGTAGCGGATGTGGATGTACAAGTTAGTGATACAAGCCTTCACCTGGTCAATCGTTTCGTACGAGTTGTCGGTGGTGTAGATTGTCTTCGGCTTTTCCGTTAGGAAGCCTTCATCGTCACAAGACGTCGTCATGCCAAGCATGGAAGCTGCGGCAGCTATGAATATGTATTTTTTTGTTTTCATCTTTAGTGTTTTTAATAGAGTTAGAACGTTAAATTCAGACCAAACGAAACGGTACGCGACAACGGGTATCCGTAAGTGTAACCGCTACCTAATGTTTGTTGAACTTCAGGGTCACCGCCTTCCCATCCGGAGATGGTGAAAAGGTTCTTGCAAGCCATGTAAACCTTCAGATTCCCGATACCTGCTTTCTGTACCCAAGGCTGGCGGAAAGTATAGGACAGGCTGAGGTCTTGCAGACGCACGAAGCCATATCCTTGTAGCGGAGTGTAGCGTCCGTCGGTATAGTTGATACGCGGATATTTGTTACTCTTGTTTTCGGGAGTCCACCAGCCGTGGTTGAAGTTATTGTCGCCCTGTACGTCGGAAGAAGTACGGAAAGCGTAGTAGTTTACAGCTTGTCCGTAGCCGTTTCCACCGAAGATGCCGGTGAACAACATATAAAGTTCGAAGTCCTTGTAGCGGAATGTATTGCCAAAGCTCATGCGGAAGTTTTCTTTTTTGTATCCCAGGATGGTACGGTCGTCGGCTGTAATTTTACCGTCTTCGCTACCGTCCAGGTTGGCAAACTTCACGTCACCCGGTTCTGCACCGTTGGCTGCCATATATTCTGTATCTTCTTCTTGTACAATACCAATGTTCTTGTAACCATAGATAGCACCCAATGACTTACCCAGGAACAGGGAGTTCGTAATATCGTCCTGACCGTCTCCGTAGAGTTCTTTCAGCTTGTTGCGGTTCATATAGAAAGTCAGTGTGGAACCCCAGTTGAAGTCTTTTGTCTGGATGTTGGTAGTATTCAGGTTAACTTCGATACCCCAGTTGTTTACCTGTCCCATGGTGGCTTTCATGCTGGTCAGACCATTGATCATAACCGGAATGTTACGGTTGAATATCTGGTTGGTGGTCTTGGAGAAGTATCCGTCGAATTCCAGGCGGATGCGGTTGTCGATTAATCCCAGGTCGAAGCCGTAGTTGAATGATTCGGTTTCTTCCCATCCCAGGTCGGAGTTACCCATCGAGGTGATGCGCTGTCCCCAGCTTACTAATGAAGTGTTACCGAACGGATAGCTGTAACCTCCTGACTGTCCCAATGTGATTTTGGAAAGTGTTTCGTAAGGAGAAAGGCTTTGGTTACCATTCTTACCCCAGGATGCTTTCAACTTCAGGTAGCTGATGGCTTTAATATTCTTCATGAAAGCCTCGTTGGATGCTGTCCATGCCAGACCTACTGCCGGGAAAGTACCCCATTTGTGGTTTGCACCGAAGACACTGGAACCGTCACGGCGTACGGAAATACTCAGGTGGTATGTATCGTTGTAGTTGTAGTTGGCACGTCCCAGATAACCTACGTTGGTGTGGCGTGTATAGTTCAGGCCGTTGATCTTCTGTGTGGTTGCCAGGTTCAGTCCGTCGTAACTGAGGTTGGTGTTACCCAGTGCGGCAAAGTCGGAACCGTCGAAACGACGGTAGCTGTACTCGTAAGAGTCACGCGTATATACATAAGTCAGGTCTACATAGTGCTTACCGAATTGGCGCTGCCAGTTTACTATATTGTCTAATACCCATGATGTGTTCTTTGTGCGTGCGCTGTAACCGTTTGCTGAGGCCAAGTAATTGGCTACAGTAGAGGCGGAATAGCGGTCGTCGCTGGAACCTTCTTTTACGTAATATCCTTCATGCGTAAAGTAATCGCGTTCGATGTTTTCTACGGAATAGCTACCGTTCAGGCGGTAAGTCAAACCTTCTACCCAGGGACATTTCACCAATACGTGTCCTTTCATGGAGGTAGTGGCATACGTGTCATGGTCGTCGATAGTACCGCTCTCTACATTCCACATCGGATTGATACGGTAAATACCCTCATTACAGGGGAATTTCTCCAATCCACCGCCATCGGCACGTTCGGCACGACCGTAAGGGCTCAGACGGATGGCTTGGTAGAGGTCGTATACGCTGGCTCCGGAATAGTCGTTGTAGGTGTAGTTTACCTGTCCGCCTAATTGCAACCAGTCTGTGATGTCCGATTGCAAGCGTGCTGTCAGGGCGGTGCGGTCGTAATCGTCTCCTTTCACAACTCCTTGCTGGTCGGTGTATGTACCGGACAGATAGTAATTAATCTTCTCCGTAGCTCCCGAAACAGAAGCTGAGTAGTTCTGCATCAATCCGGTGCGGGTACAATAGTCGTACCAGTCGATGGTATTTCCGTTTTTGTAGTTTTCGTATTCGAACTCTCGCATCCATGTAGGATCGGCGTCCTCTGCCAGACCACTCAACAGGTTTACTTTCTTTACATAATCTTCGGGACTTAACAAGTCCGGTTTTGCTGCTGCTGTAGAGAAAGCCCAGGAAGTATTGACGTTGATGACGGGTTTACCCAACTTTCCTTTCTTGGTAGTGATCATAATTACACCATTGGCAGCTTGCGAACCGTAAGCTGCGAGTGAAGTAGCATCTTTCAGGATACTCATGCTTTCGATAGTTGTCGGATCGATGTCGCGGAAGCTTCCCATATAGATCACACCGTCCATTACGATCAGCGGAGTAGAACCACCATTTACTGATTTCTGACCACGAACCTGCAATGAAGGTGCCTGTCCGGCTCCTTGTTGCTGCGATACCGTGATACCGGTAGCCGTACCACGCAGAATGTCCATTGCATTGGAGGTAGGCATCAGTGCCAGCGGAGTTTCCGAGGCTTTTACGGTAGAAACCGAACCTGTAAAGTTCTTGCGCTTGGTAGTACCATAACCTACCACTACTACTTCATCCAGCATCTCGGCATCTTCTTTCAGTTGTATGTCCATTACTTTTCCGGCAACAACAGGTAATTCCTGTGTCTGATAACCGATGTACGAAATAACTAATGTTGCGTTGGGAGTGACACTTAGGGTGAATTTACCATCCAAATCAGTGATTGTGCCGTTCGATGTGCCTTTTTCCAATACGCTGGCACCGATAATGGCTTCTCCTGTTGCATCCTTGATAATACCTGTGACGGTTTGTTTCTGTTGCTGAACTGCATGTACGGAAGTTACACTGTCTTCAGCCATTACTGCGAGGGGCTGAGCTGCGATGAAACCAGTGCAAAGCAATAAGGCTGTGAGGACCTTCCGGTTTCTTTTGAACGAGTTTTCTTTCATCGTTTTTCTTTTTTTATTAGACCAAATAAGGTGATTAAATTAGTAATCCGGATAAATCGGCTCCTTCAATGAGAGGCCGGTTACCTAAAAAACTTGGAGAATTTCTTCTTTTCATTAATATTAGATTTTTTAGTTTTTATACTTTTGTCATTGCAAAATTAGATGCTAAATGGAAAGCCATAGATAGAAAAATAGGCAAGTAGAATACAAAAATCGTTCAAGACGAATTATTGGTTGGTTTATGTTGAATTTTTAGTGCATCTTTGGGACTACTTCGTAAGGAACTATATACAGGTTCCAGGCTATTACTTTTAAAATAAAACAGATTCAAATGAAGAACACTCTACTATTTCTGGGACTGATTATTCTTTTGGTTGCAAAATCAGAAGCACAACCCTATACGATTAAAAGACTGGGGGTAGAAGACGGGCTGTCCAGTAATTACGTGGTGGGGATTACCCAGGATAAACAAGGATGCATGTGGTTTGCCACCGAGGGCGGGCTGAATAAATTCGATGGCAGGCAGTTTACGGTTTATAAAAAATATACCTCAAAGCTGAGTGCCAATGAACTGAACTGTGTGTGTGCCGATCCGCGCGACAATAAAGTGTGGATAGGTACCCAACGTGAAGGCCTGTGTGTGTTCGATTGTGATGCGGATACGTTCACTGTATACAGGGCGGGAGATGGCACTATTGCAACCAATGATATTACCAATATCATCCCTTCCTTCGACAAAAAAGGGTTGTGGATTACCACCTATCATGTAGGTATCCATTATTATGATATCGAAACCGGGAAATTCACTCATTACTATGAACACAATGTGAAAGGACTGGGTGGATTGAAAAACTATATAGCCTGTGATGACGGTCGGGGAAATCTGTATGTCGGGCATGATGGCAAGGGGATGAGTGTCATTTCATTAAAGGATCATACAATAAAAAGGTATCAGCACGTTTCCGATGATCCGGATAGCCTTCCGGGAGGACTTGTCGTTGCCTTGTGTGTAGATGAACAAAGAAATATATGGGTAGGTACGAATAAAGGACTCTCCATCTTTAATCCTGCAACCGAAAAGTTCACCACTTTCAGGCATATTCCGGGCGATGAGAACTCGTTGCTTTCCAATCAGGTGCTGGATATAAAACAGATGAGGGACGGACGGTTGTGGATCTGTACCAATATGGGTGGTGTCAGTATACTTGATATGCAACAGAATGCATTTACTTCACCAACCCATATACATTTTCAGAATATACCTGCTACCAATGATGTGCACGGCTTGTCGGGACCTAATGCCAGATGTGCTTTTCAAGATAGCTTCGGGAATATCTGGCTGGGGAATTACCGGGGAGGAGTCGATTTTATAAGTTATGCACAGCCCATTTTTAATATGTTGCCCTACACAGTGGAAAGAGACGGTAAACAGAGTAGTAAACAAGTTTGGGGATTGTTTGCAAAAGATGATAAAGTATTGGTTGGGGGCGAAGGTGAATTTGCTGTTTTTCAGAAGAATAAGCTGATAGATACTTTCTTATTGCGTTCTTATCAGACTCAATCCAATACTCATATTAATATTATATACAAAGATTCTCAGGACCGGTTGTGGATGGGGACTTATCTGAACGGTATTCTTCTGTATGATCCGCAAAACAAGAAAATGACCCGTATCGGTAAAACGTCTCACGAGGAAACCCTGAATGTTCATTGTTTCTATGAAGATAAAAACGGGAGTATCTGGGTTGGGACGGAGAGCGGACTTTATATCTATGAAAACGGAAAGCTGGAAGTGGCAGGTTTCATTCAAAGTCAGCTGCCGGATACAAAGATACATGGTATCTTGAGGGATAAAGAAGATAAACTGTGGATAGGAACATTCGGCAAAGGTGTTTCGGTATTCGATCCGAACAATAAGCTTATATATAATTTCGTAGTTGAAAATGGTTTCTGCTCGAATGCCGTCAACCATATGATGCAGGATTCCCGACAAAGGATATTAGTTGCTACGCGTGAGGGAGTGGCAATTTTCCATGATACGGCCAATCCGGACGAGTATGAAGTCTTTAAAGAACGGAATGGCTTGAAAAACAGTCAGGTGCGTGCTATTACTGAGGATAAGCTTCATCAAATATGGATCAGTACGAATGGTGGAGTCTCCCGACTGGATGAGGCGAAGAAGGTATTTTATAATTATAGCCATCACGACGGAGTACCTATGGGTGATTTTATGAATGGATCTACCTGCATGACTTCTGATGGCACCATGTATTTTGGTTCACAGAATGGTGCGTGTTATTTTAATCCCAAGGATATTCCTACTAACCGTGAGGTATCTTCTATTGTCATTACCCGTTTTTGTACGTATCACCGTATGAAAGAGAGTCATGACGAGGAATTGCCGATGCCTATTGCTGATGGGGAGATAAATTTACCGTATAATCAGAATACATTCAAGATATCTTTCAATGTGCTGGACTATACCCAAAGCCCGCAAGTAGAATTTACTTATATGCTGGAGGGGTTAGAAAAAGCCTGGTATAACACGCAAGGAGAGAATCAGGTAACTTTTCGTAATATTTCTCCCGGTACGTATGTCTTTAAAGTAAAGACACGTATTCGCAACCAGGAATGGGATGAGAAAGAGGCTTCGCTGGTGATTCATATACAGCCACCGTTTTGGCTCACATGGTATGCCAAACTGGTTTATGTATTGCTCTTTGTCCTGGCTCTCTATGGATTACTTCATTTCTATAAGCATAAGATAGACTTGGAAAGTTCATTGGATCTGGAACGCAGAAAAAGTCAGAATGACTTGGAACTGAACAATGAAAGGCTGCGTTTCTATACTAATATTACGCACGAGTTGCGTACACCGCTAACGCTGATTCTGGGACCATTGGAAGATCTGTTGAGTGATGGTACCCTATCTCCCAAGCATGCCAATAAGATCAGTATCATCCACGATAGTGCTACCCGCCTGCTGAATCTAATCAATCGTATTCTGGAGTTCCGTAAAACAGAGACTCAAAACCGGAAACTGGCAGTGGCAAGGGGAAATCTGGCACAACTGGTACAGGAAATCGGGCTGCGTTATAAAGAGCTGAATCCCAACAATAAGGTGGCTTATCATATTCATATTGAAACCGAAGATGCCGAGCTGTTCTATGATGCGGATATGGTCACTATCATATTGGATAATCTATTGAGTAATGCCGTCAAATATACTTCGGAAGGAGAGATAACACTGACCTTGCGTTCGGTAGAGGAAATGCAGATAAAATATACGGAAATCAGTGTGAAAGATACCGGGCATGGTATCGATCCGGAAGCATTACCGCATATCTTCGACCGTTATTATCAGGCTAAAAGTAAGTTTCAGGCATCAGGTTCAGGTATTGGTCTGGCACTGGTGAAAGGACTTACCGATTTGCACGAAGGTATGCTGAAGGTGGAAAGTACACCAGAAGTGGGAACCACATTTATCTTGCGTTTGTTGACGGAGAATACTTATCCTAATGCAATTCATGTGGAGAGCAAGGTGAAAAAACTGCCCATTCCAACGGAGGATATGGGTGGAATGGATCCTGCTTTGGACGGATGTCCCATTGTGCTCGTGGTGGAGGATAACTCTGATATTCGTGAGTATATAAAAAGTTCGTTTGCTGATATTTATGAAGTGATTACTGCCAAAGACGGACAAGAAGGTTGGGAATTGACACAAGCGCGGATTCCGAATGTTATAGTATCGGACATCATGATGCCGATTATGGATGGAGTGGAACTTTGTAAGAAAGTAAAAGAGGATATGCGTACCAGTCATATTCCGGTTATCCTGCTGACGGCCAAGGATTCTTTGCATGACAAGGAGGAAGGCTATGCCTCGGGTGCGGATGCTTATCTGACGAAACCATTCAGTGCAAAACTGCTGCATAGCTGTATCAATAACTTGCTGGAAACACGCAAGAAGATTGCTTCGCAATTATTACTGGCCGATGTAAAGCCTGCTCAGGAACAAGCTGTAAGTTCACTGAACAGGCTGGATAATGAGTTTATGCAGAAAATTACGCAGATCATCGAGGAGAACATAGAGATGGAGAAGATGGATGTGGCTTTCATTGCAGATAAGATGTGTATGAGTCATTCTACCCTATATCGGAAGATTAAAGGTTTGGCAGATATGTCGGCCAATGAGTTTATTCGTAAGGTAAAGATGCGTAAAAGTGTGGAGATGTTGATATCTGGTGAATATACAATTTCAGAGATTTCCTATATGACGGGATTTAGTAGCGTGGCTTATTTCCGGCAATGTTTCAAGAATGAGTATGGGGTTTCACCTTCCGGATATGTAAAGCAGAAACAATAATAATGTATGAAGGCACGGATTCCGCACCTTCATACATTATTTAGATTATTTAGTCTACCAAAGCAAAGTCCAGTTGCTTCTTCTCCAGGTTGGCGCGTGCCACTTTAATCGTAATTGCATCTCCCAGACTATACGTGCGGTGCTTGCGGCGTCCACGCAGACAGTAGTTCTTTTCGTCGAACTCATAGTAATCATCATCGAGGTCACGGATAGGTATCATACCTTCACATTTGTTTTCGTTCAACTCTACGTACAGCCCCCACTCCGTTACACCGGAGATTACACCGTCGAATATCTGTCCCAGACGTTCCGTCATAAACTCTACCTGTTTGTACTTCACAGAAGCACGTTCGGCATTGGCTGCAATTTGCTCCATGTTGCTGGAATGGTCGCAGAGATCTTCGTACTTAGTTTCGGAAACACTGCGTCCGCCAGCTAGGTATTTGGTGAGCAGGCGGTGTACCATCATATCCGGGAACCGGCGGATGGGGGAGGTGAAATGCGTATAGTAATCGAATGCCAATCCGTAGTGCCCGATATTATGCGTGGAATAACGCGCTTTCTGCATGGCACGGATGGATACGGTTTCGATAAGGTTCTCTTCTTTCTTCCCTTGAATATCATCCAGTAAGTGGTTGATGGACTTGGATACATCCGTCTTCGTACCGCTGGTACGTAGCTTGTAACCGAATCGGGCAATGAATTGCGCCAGGTTATCTAGCTTTTCCGGGTCCGGAAGATCGTGGATACGATAAGGGAATACCTTTGCTTTCTTGTTTTTCGGTACGCGGCCGATCTTCTCGGCTACGGTACGGTTGGCAAGCAGCATGAACTCCTCTACCAACTTATTGGCATCTTGGGACACTTTGAAGTAAACGCTGATGGGTTTGCCTTTTGCGTCTATCTCGAATTTCACTTCGTAGCGGTCGAAGTTGATGGCTCCGGAGACGAAACGTTTTTGACGTAATGCCTTGGCAATGGTATCTAGCATCAGGATTTCTTCCTTGAAGTCACCTTCTTTAGTCTCAATCACCTGTTGTGCTTCCTCGTAAGTAAAGCGGCGGTCAGACTTGATTACCGTATGTACCACGCGTGCATCCTTCACATCTCCTTTTTCATTGATCTCAAAGATGACCGAGTATGCCAGTTTCTCTTCATCGGGACGCAGGGAACAGATGAAGTTACAGAGGCGTTCGGGAAGCATCGGGATGGTACGGTCTACCAGATAAACAGATGTGGCACGCTTTTCAGCTTCCTTATCGATGATGCTGCCCTCGGTGACGTAGTGGGTGACATCAGCAATGTGCACACCTACTTCCCACAAGCCATCCTTTATTTTACGGATAGAGAGAGCATCGTCGAAGTCCTTGGCATCTTTCGGGTCGATGGTGAAAGTAGTTACATTCCGGAAGTCCTCGCGCTTGGCAATCTCTTCGACGGAAATCTCGGCTGGGATTCTGTCTGCAGCTTTTTCTACGGAAGAAGGGTAAACGTAAGGTAAACCAAACTCGGCGAGGATAGCGTGCATCTCCGTGGTATTGTCACCTGCTTTACCCAGGATGTCGATGACTTGCCCGATGGGGTTTTTGGCTTTGTCAGGCCATTCCACCACTTTCACGATGGCCTTATCACCTGTTTTCCCGCCTTTCAGCTTCTCTTTCGGGATAAAGATATCGTTGGCAAGTGTACGGTTTTCCGTTACGAGGAAAGCGTATGAACTGCCTACTTCCAATGTACCGACAAAGGTATCGTTGGCACGTTCCAGTATTTCGATAACTTCCCCTTCGGCTTCACGTCCACGACGTTTGGCATAGAAGGAGATGCGTACTTTGTCATTGTTCATAGCGTGTGCCGAGTTACGTTCGGCAACGAATATCGGATCGCCGCCACCTTCAGGAATGAAAGAGTTCTTTCCGTTGCTTTTACGTTGGAAAGTACCCACCATTTCTACGCCGTGGTTGTTCAGCTTATACTTGCTTTTATCCACTTCAGTGATATAGTCGTCCAACAACAGGTCACTCAGGATATCCCTGCATAACATCTTCAGGGGATGCGTGGTGAGATGAAGTTGTTCAAATATGTATTTCAGAGACAGTACTTCGTCGGGTTTTGAATGGAAAAAATCCATTAGCGCGGCGATGAGTTCTTTTTTCTTCATCCGTTTGCCGGCTTTCTTTTCTTTGTTCTTAGCCATATATTTAAAAGTTTTTAGTTACGAGCTACAGGTTACAAGTATAAAAACTGCTACATAAGCATCGAGCCGCATGGCAATTGTAGCCCGTAGCTTGTAACTTGTAGCTAACTCACGCCTACAAAGTAAACAAATAATTGTTATCACTCGTTCAATCTATCCCCAAAATATTCTTTGTTGGTAGAAAATAACCGGTAAATTGCAGAAACAAACGGATTTATGTACTATATTTGCAACGATTTATAAAAAAACGGCTGGATAATGGAACAAGCGTTGGACAAGCAAAACACTGAACGGGAAAAAGGAATTTACCGGGTGACTGTGATGGGTAGTATTGTAAATTTCCTCTTGCTTGTATTCAAATTCTTTGCCGCTTTCTTCGGTCATAGTGCTGCTATGCTGGCAGATGCGGTTCATTCATTGTCGGACTTTGTCACTGATATTATAGTGATTCTGTTTGTGCGTATATCTGCCAAGCCCGAGGATGAAAGCCACGATTACGGGCACGGAAAGTACGAGACATTGGCTACGGCTATTATCGGTATTCTGTTGCTGTTTGTGGGATTTGGTATTCTTTGGAGCGGTGTATCGTCCATTTATCGTTTCTTGCAGGGAGGTTCTTTGCAGGAACCGGGTATTCTGGCACTGGCAGCAGCGTTGATATCCATTGTTTCAAAGGAAGTTATTTATCGCTATACAGTATTTAAGGGAAAGAAATTGAACTCACAGGCAGTGATTGCCAATGCGTGGCATCACCGGAGTGATGCACTTTCTTCCATTGGCACAGCTATCGGTATTGGTGGCGCAATTTTGTTGGGTTCCCATTGGCGGGTACTCGATCCGATAGCGGCAGTGATAGTAAGCTTCTTTATTATGAAAGTCTCTATCCGGTTGCTCATACCTTGTGTAGATGAACTACTGGAGAAATCGTTGCCTGTCGAGGTGGAAAATCAGATACAGGAGACCATTCTGTCATTTCCCGGTGTCAGTTCACCGCATCATTTGCGTACACGTCGTATTGGGAGTTATTGTGCCATTGAAGTACATGTGCGTATGGATGGCAAGATTCCTTTGGAAGAGGCACACCGGACAGCGACGGAAATAGAGAACAAGCTAAAAGAGATGTTCGGTAGGGGTACACATGTGGGTATTCATGTCGAACCGTTGAAATAGTGATTCCTAATCGCACTAAATACATTTGTTTAACGTAAAGAGTGACAGGTGGAAAGTATATTAATTACAGGAGCCAGCGGATTTATCGGAAGTTTCATCGTGGAAGAAGCGTTGAAGCGGAAGTTTGGTGTGTGGGCGGGAATCCGTTCAAGCAGTAGCCGGAAGTATTTGCGAAACCGCAAAATACATATCCTTGAACTGGACTTTGCACATCCCAATGAACTGCGTGCCCAACTTTCCGGACACAAAGGAACGTATAATAAGTTTGATTATATCATCCATTGTGCCGGGGTAACCAAGTGCACCGATAAACGGGAATTCGACCGGGTGAATTATTTGCAGACGAAATATTTCGTTGATACTCTTCGCGAGCTGAACATGATACCGAAACAGTTTATTTATATCAGTACGCTGAGTGTGTTCGGTCCTGTTCATGAGAAAACTTACCAACCGATTACAGAGGAAGATTCGCCCCTGCCCAACACCGCTTACGGATTGAGCAAACTCAAAGCCGAGCTTTATTTACAAAGTATTCCCGGATTCCCCTATGTTATTTATCGCCCCACAGGAGTATATGGCCCGCGTGAAAAAGATTATTACCTGATGGCTAAGTCTATCAAGCAACATACGGATTTTGCGGTCGGTTTCCGCCGTCAGGATCTGACATTTATTTATGTGAAAGATATTGTGCAGGCTGTGTTCCTTGGTATCGAGAAGCGGGCATGTCGCCGTGCCTATTTCCTGGCAGACGGTCAGGTGTATCGTAGCCGTGCTTTTTCTGACTTGATCCGGAAAGAATTGGGTAATCCGTTTGTAATTCGGGTGATATGTCCGTTAATTGTGTTGAAAGTTGTATCTTTGCTCGCTGAATCCTGGGCAAAGTGGAACAAGATACCAAGTACGCTCAATTCTGATAAGTATAACATAATGAAACAACGCAATTGGCAATGTGACATTACCCCGGCTGTAAAAGAGTTGGGTTTTGCGCCCCAGTATAATCTGGAACAAGGCGTAAAGGAGACCGTTGCCTGGTATAAGAACGAGGGATGGCTTTAGATTTATTTAAAAAGGTAGAAACCCGGAAAGGGTTGTTTGCAGTCGAGAAGATAACACTTATATATAATCTGTTGACTTCTATTTTGATCTTGTTTCTTTTCCAGGAAATGGATCATCCTGTACAGATGTTGATTGATCGTGCTATGATTGCCGGCATGACATTCCTGTTGATGTATCTTTACCGGCTGGCACCCTGTAAGTTCTCTGCTTTTGTGCGTATTGCCATCCAGATGTCTCTGCTTTCATATTGGTACCCCGATACATTTGAGTTTAACCGGATATTCCCGAACCTCGACCATGTTTTTGCTTCGGCCGAACAGTGGCTGTTCAACGGACAACCGGCAGTATGGTTCTGTCTTCGTTTTCCGCAGATGTGGGTGAGTGAGCCGTTTAATATGGGGTATTTCTTCTACTATCCGATGATTCTGATTGTGGTGCTTTGGTACTTTATCTACCGTTTTCAGTATTTCGAAAAGTTATCATTCGTGCTGGTCACTTCGTTCTTTATCTATTATCTGATTTATATCTTTGTTCCGGTGGCAGGCCCGCAATTCTATTTTCCGGCTATCGGAGATGATAATGTGGCGCAAGGGGTGTTCCCTTCCATTGGAGATTACTTCAACCATAATCAGGAGTTGCTGCCCGGACCGGGATACGATCATGGGTTCTTCTACAATTTGGTAGAGGGGTCACAGCAAATTGGTGAGCGTCCTACGGCGGCTTTTCCCAGTTCACATGTGGGTATCTCCACGCTCTTGATGATTATGGCATGGCGTGGCAGTCGCCGGCTGTTTGCGTGTCTGTTCCCATTCTATATACTGCTTTGCTGTGCCACGGTGTATATCCAGGCACATTATCTCATCGACTCGATTGTAGGGTTCATCTCAGCCTTCGGTCTGTATGTGGTGGTGACATGGATGTTTAAGAGATGGTTCGCACAGCCAATGTTCAAATAGTGCAAACAATATTTTTGCTATCTTTTTCCTACGCCCTGCACTAATGCCTGCCGGGTGATACACTTTCCCAGATTGGATGCTGACCTGTACATCGCCAGGGGTATCCGTAGTCCGGTACCACCTGCAAGACAATTCACCATCGGCTGTATTGCTGAGATACTCGGTCTTCGCACGTTTGCCGTCGTTGTGCCACTACTCTCCCGAACTGTACTGTTCCAATACACGCTCTAGGGGCGAAGCCTTGTAAACAGGTTTTGAATACGCTTTGCCGTCGCCATAATTGGACGACAATCGGGAACGGGATTGGACGGTGCCATTGAAGAAGAATTTGAAAAAGACGACATCGTACAGATCGTCGGCTTCGAAGGAAATCCAAAGGAATGGGCAAAGCAAACTGCGACTCTACACAGGCCAGAGAAACAATGGGAAAAAATGGCAAGAAACCGGTAGTACATTACGATTATCTATTATATAAAGAACACACAGGACTATTTATGTACGGATAAAGAACGGATTTATACTATTAATTGTGGTTTAGCCTGTATTTTTCTTCTTTTCTAAGGATTTTCTAATGCAAATATTAAGACTTGAAATATATATTTGCAATCAAGTTTAACCCAAAATAGTCAATATATGTACAGGCGCAGATAGTTGTGAATGTAACGATAGATACTATTGGCAGCTCGGTTTTAAGTAAGAAAACGATAAAAGACTTTATGTTAAACATTAAAAGGAATAATGCCTATGGAGAAAAGAAACACACACATGCAGGATATATCCCTATGTCCTCTTCAACCCTTATTTTGAATCTATAATAACCAATGTTAAACTTAAATCACAAAAAAGGTATGATAAAAAAGCGTTCTGTCCTTTTATATTCATGTCTGATGCTCTTTCCTCTTTCGAGTTATGCATCCGATAATTATGTTAAAGAAACTCCTGCTTCGATTGTTCAACAGACATCTAAAGAGATTGAGGTTAAGGGAAAAGTACTCGATGAATCGGGTGAACCCTTACCGGGTGTCAACATTGTGGTAGCTGGTAGCCCTCGAGGGGTTACCACCGATATCGATGGTTCATTTACCATTAAAGTGTTAGCCACTGATAAGCTTCGGTTTTCTTATTTGGGAATGGAAGATCAATTGGTTGCAATAGGGGGTAAACGTGACTTGACAGTTGTTTTGAAAGAAAAAACAGATGAATTGGCAGAAGTCACTATCGTTGCTTTCGGTAAGCAGAAGAAAGAAAGTGTGATGGCTGCTATTACAACGGTTAAGCCATCCGATTTGAAAGTACCCAGCTCGAACCTGACCACCGCGTTGGCTGGAAGAATGGCGGGATTAATCTCTTATCAACGTTCAGGCGAACCGGGTGAGGACGATGCAAGTTTTTTTGTACGCGGTGTTACCACACTTACATATGGAGCGGGACCTTTGATTCTTATCGATGGAGTGGAAATGTCATCGACCGACCTTGCCCGCTTGCAAACAGATGATATTGCCAGCTTCTCTATTATGAAAGACGCTGCAGCCACCGCTCTTTATGGCGCGCGTGGAGGTAATGGAGTTATCATGGTAACAACCAAAGAAGGAAGTGAAGGAAAGGCGAATCTGTCTTTCCGTTATGAAACCTCTTTTTCGGCTCCGACAAAGAAAATAAAATTGGCAGACCCTATTACTTATATGCGTTTAAATAATGAAGCGGTGCTTACGCGCAATCCTATGCAAGTGGTTCCCTATTCTATGGAAAAGATAGAGAGTACTGAAAGAGGCTTGAATCCGGCTGTTTATCCTGCCAATGATTGGTATGATATCATGTTTAAGGACTACTCGATTAACCATCGGTTTAATTTTAACGTAAGTGGTGGTGGGAGAGTGGCACGCTATTATATCGCTGCATCCTATACCCAAGATGGAGGTACCTTAAAAACAGTTAATAACAGTCAGAACGGTATTGATTTGAAGCGTTATATGCTTCGTACAAACGTAAATATCAATGTTACCAAAACAACAGAAGCTATCGTACGCTTACACGGAGCTTTTGATGATTACAAAGGTCCTTTGGATAGCGGTAGCGAATTATACAGCAAAGTAATGCGAAGTGACCCGGTAGCTTTTCCGGCTTTCTTCACTCCCGATGCTCTTCACCAACACAAAAATCACATATTGTTCGGTAATACGGACCAAGGGCAATATATAAATCCGTATGCTGATATGGTGAAGGGACATAAGGAATATTCTAAATCGATGATGATGGCTCAGTTTGAGTTGAAGCAAGACCTCGGATTTATTACGGAAGGATTAAATGCACGTGCGTTATTCAGTACTAACAGGACTTCTTACTTCGATGTGCAACGTTTCTACACACCGTTTTTTTATGCTGTGGGAATGTATGATAAGATGAAGGATGAATATATGCTGAATGCGTTAAATCCCGAAAAAGGAACTGAATGGTTGGATTATAAAGAAGGAGAAAAGGAGATAAGTACCAGTACCTATTTTGAAGCAGCTTTGAATTACGACCATGTTTTTGGTGAGAAACATGGAGTAAGCGGGTTATTGGTTTATAACATGCGTAATTATCTCAAAGGAAATGCCGGTTCTCTTATTCTGTCATTGCCGCAACGCAACCTGGGACTATCCGGACGTTTTACTTATAATTACGATATGCGTTATTTCCTTGAAGCCAACTTTGGTTATAATGGCTCGGAGCGTTTTGCTAAAAATCATCGTTATGGCTTCTTTCCCTCGGTTGGAGCAGGTTGGGTAATCACTAATGAGCCATTTTGGCAGTCGTTTAACAGTTCATTGCGCAATACAATTACAAATCTTAAACTGAAGGCAACGTATGGTTTGGTGGGAAATGATGCAATCGGAAATCAGGAGGATCGTTTCTTTTACCAGTCTAACGTAAACCTGAATAATCCGGATAGGGCTTATACATGGGGAGAAAACTTCTATTATACGGTTAATGGAGTAAGTATAAGCAGGTATGCCAATCCTGCAATCACATGGGAAATTGCACGGAAGATGAATTTGGGACTTGAATTGAGCTTGTTTGGTAAAATAGATATTTTAGCCGATTTCTATACCGAATCGCGCAAGAATATATTGCAAACCCGTACGGATATTCCTGCAACCATGGGATTACCGACTTCTCTTACTCCACAGGCCAATGTGGGAAAAGCCTCGGGAAAGGGTGTTGACCTTTCGGTAGACTTGAATCATTATTTTAATAAGGATTTCTGGATGACAGGACGTTTAAATTTTACCTATGCTACGTCAAATTGGGAAATTTATGAGGAGCCTGATAACAGCTTGACTCCTTGGTTATCCAGAGTGAATACTCCTGTGAATCAAACGTGGGGATATGTTGCTGAACGTTTGTTTGTAGACGAGCAGGATGTGCTGAATTCACCTACTCAATCTTTTGGTAACTACATGGGTGGTGATATAAAATACCGAGATATTAATGGTGATGATAAAGTTACGGAGTTAGATAAGGTCCCTATCGGTTATCCTACTACTCCTGAAATTATCTATGGATTTGGTTTAAGTACCGGCTATAAAAACTTTGATTTCTCGTTCTTCTTTCAAGGATTGGGCCGTGAATCATTCTGGATAGATGCTTATAAAACATCTCCTTTCTTGGATACTGACGGTAATAACGGCATCGTTTCGAAAAATGCGTTGCTCAAGGTGTATGCAGATAACCATTGGTCTGAAGACAACAGGGATGTACGGGCTCTTTGGCCGAGACTGACAACAACAGAACTTAAGAATAATACTGAAACCAGTACATGGTTTATGAGAGATGGTTCGTTCCTTCGTCTCAAATCCTTGGAATTCGGATATACGATACCCGACCATTTGCTGAAGAAGTTATATATATCCAATCTGCGATTGTACTTAAGTGGAACCAACTTACTTACCTTCAGTAAGTTTAAGCTATGGGATCCTGAAATGGCAGGTGAGGGCTTGAAATACCCCATTCAGAGAGTAGTAAACCTTGGTATTCAATTATCCTTTTAAAACGTTGACTATTATGAAAATAATTAGAAATACATTTATCATAATCATTTCGGCTTTATTTTTCTCATGCGATGATTATCTGGATATAATGCCGGATAATGTTGCTACTATAGAACATGCTTTTGCCGATAGAGTGAGCGCCGAACGTTTTCTGGCAACTATTTATTCATATATGCCGAGAATTGGAGACATGGTGGAAGACCCCGCTATACTTGCGAGTGACGAATATGGAGTTATTGAAGATGATTATCGTATTCCCGTAATTGGCTATGTAGGTAATCGTATAAAGTTGGGAGAACAAAATGTAAACAGTCCGCTAATGGATTATTGGAATGGAGCTAACCGGGGACGTGGATTGTTTGTTGCCATACGTGATTGCAACATATTTTTGGAGAATATACATAATGTAGGGCAAGATTTATCTGATTTGGAGAGAGAAAGATGGATTGCGGAGGTGAAGTTCTTTAAAGCATTCTATCATTATTACCTGTTACGTATGTATGGTCCTATTCCGTTGATTAAGGAAAACATACCGGTTTCGGCAGGAGTGGAGACAATTAAAGTATACAGGGAACCTGTAGATGATTGTGTGGATTATATTGTTCAGCTATGTGAAGAAGCTATGCCCGACCTGCCTGTTAGTATAGCCAATATATCTATAGAATTGGGACGTATTACCCGACCTATTGCTGCAACCCTTAAAGCAGAAGCACTGGTTTTAGGGGCGAGCCCATTGTTTAATGGTAACAGTGAATATAGTACATTTGTAGATAACAGAGGTGTAAAGTTGTTTAGTGAGAGGGAAGATCCTGCTAAATGGAGTAGAGCAGCCGAAGCATGTAAGGCAGCTATTGATATATGCCACGAAGCGGGAATAAAACTATATGAATATACAGATTATTTCTTATCGGAAGAGACCCGTAGAGGTATGAGTATCCGCGGAGCCGCAACTGTAAAGTGGAATGAAGAACTGATATGGGGAAATCCGGTAAATACAACTGTAGAGATGCAACAAAGAGTACTCCCCCGCTTGAAGGCAGAGGATAAAGTGGGTTATCCGCAGGGAGGAGAAATGTATGCCGGTTTCAACATAGCCGAACAATTCTATAGCAACCATGGAGTTCCTATCAATGAAGATATCTATTATAATTATGAAGAAAGATATAATTTGATAACTGTAACCGATGATCACTATTATTATATCAAAGAGGGGGTTACAACAGCAGTTTTGAATACATATCGTGAACCGCGCTTTTATGCTTGCCTAGGGTTTGATGGTGGATATTGGTTTGGCAACGGACGCACAAAAGATGTAGGTGTGGGAAATGACAGTGAAACGCCTTGGGTGGTGAATGCTAAAAACGGAGAAACAAGCGGTAAGATTTCTGATATTCGTTATTCACGTACGGGATATTTCGTGAAAAAATCAGTGAGCGCTGAAACTGCTACTTCTACAGCAGGAATTATTACCGTCAATAGATATACATATCCTATCATGCGTTTGGCTGATTTATACTTGCTTTATGCAGAAGCTTTGAATGAGTCTTTGGAAGCTCCCAATGATGAAGTTTACGGCTATTTGGACTTGGTACGTGAACGTGCTGGCTTGGAGGGAGTTGTTGAAAGTTGGAGGAAATATTCATCATTGCCTGATAAACCGTTGAATAAAACGGGATTGAGAGAAATCATCCGTCAGGAGCGTATGAATGAGTTGTGTTTCGAAAGTAAACGGTTCTGGGATGTGAGACGTTGGAAACTGGCTCATAACTATTTCAACCAACCAGAAAGAGGATGGAATGTAACTCAAAGTACCACTGAAGACTATTATCAAGTGGTTACATTTAATCAATTGCAATTCTCGACTAAGCAATACTTTTGGCCGATAAAGGAATCTGAGTTGCGTCGCAATATCAACCTGGTTCAGAATCCATATTGGAATTAAAGTTGTATAAAATTGAGTATATCATAGAATTTGAGTTATGGAGAAAACGATTGCCGGTACTCTAAACTTGTTTAATATAATGTCTAAAAATAAAAAGTTAATATGGAAAAAAATAAAATAATAACAATGCTTATTCTCCTTATATTCTGTTACGGATGTAAGGAAGAATATATCGGGCAATATCCTGTAGATAATACCCCTCCTGCAGCAGTAAGTAACATACGGGTTCAAAATCTACCAGGAAAAGTTATTTTAACCTACCAGTTGCCTAAAGAGGATGACCTTTTTTATGTCAAAGCTATGTATGTGATGCCAGATGGAACACGGCGAGAGATGGCGAGTTCCGCTTATTCCAACACAATCGAATGCAAAGGTTTTGGTAAAAGCGCTAAATATACTATCGAACTTATTTCGGTAGATAAAAGTTATAATGAGTCCTCGCCGGTTAGTGTGGAGGTAGAACCATTGGATTCTCCGATTTATGATGTTTTGAAAACATTGCAATATCAGGAGTCTTTCGGAGGAATAAAAGTTCAATGGAAAAATCCTTTAAAAGAAGATATCGTATTTGACGTTCTGAAAAAAGATGAAAGTGGAAAATACAGCCATATAGAGACTATATATTCTTCGGAAACCACACCCAATAGAGCCATTCGCGGACTTGACCCGGAACCTACGGATTTCGCATTCTATTTTAGGGATACTTATGATAATTATACGGATACGGTTTTTGTGCGGCTTGCGCCATTCTATGAAGCGCAATTGGATAAAAAGATGTTTTCGGCTTTAAGGTTGTCTTCTAAATTTACTTTGCACAGTTATGGTGGTTCGATGGATAGAATGTGGGATGATATATATACTGTTGATAATAATCTGTATTATGTAAACGTGGGACCAGAGAAAGTTTATTTTGCTTTCGATATGGGAGTAGAAGCGAAATTGTCGCGTTTCCGCTTGTGGACACGTCGTAATTATATGTATCAATTACATCATCTTAGAGAATTCGAGATTTGGGGAACCAGTGATGCTTCTGCAACAACTGACCCTGACAATTGGGACGGATGGGTCAAAATTATGGCTTGTGAATCCATCAGGCCTTCGGGACAAACAGAAGGAGGGAACCTTACATCAGAAGAAGAACAATATTTGCTTGCCGGAGAAGAATTTGAAGTTCCGATAGAAGCTCCTAAATTCCGTTACATGAAGATTAGAGTAAACAAGACCTGGGGTAATACGGAAGCAGCATTTATTAGTGAGATAACAATTTGGGGGGATACTAAATAATAGTAGATGATATGAAAAAATATATGTTTATAATTTTATTAGGGCTGATAACTGTTAGTGTGTTCATATCATGTTCTGACATGAATGATATGCACGATAAATATCTGAGGGATGGAGAAAGAGTATATATTGGTAGGGTCGATTCGGTACAAACATTCGGTGGTAACGAGCGCATATTGATAAAATACTGGATAACTGACCCACGAGCGAAAAGTTTGCATATACTATGGAACCAAAAGCAGGATTCGATGGTGATTCCTATTCCTAAACACGATCCAGTGGATGCACTCGAAGTGTTGATTGGAGATGGAAAAGTTACGGAAGGTGATCATACATTCTTCTTCTATTCATACGGTGATATCGGTTATCGGTCTGTGGTTTTTGAAACTTTGCTGAGTATTTATGGTAGCAGTTACCAAGCGATGTTAATGAATCGTTCGGTAAAAGGTACTACAAAAAGCGGTGATAACGAACTGACCATTACATGGGGAGGGGGAAGCCGTAATGATGAACTCGGTTTGTTCCTTTTCTTTGCAGATCCTGATGGACAGCAACAAAGGCTTTTTATTGAACTCGAAAAGTTAGGTGAACCGGTGGTGGTTAGTGATATTGATTATACACAGCCCATTCATTTTCAGTCATTGTTCTTGCCGGAGCCTGAGGCGATTGATACTTTCGCTGTAGAGTTAGAGCAAATTATAGTGAAAGAACAGAGGAAACGGATAAATGTAGCTTTAGGCCGAAATGTTACTGCAAGCGATGCTTTGAATGATAATTTGAAAGCATCTAATGCTGTCGATGGAATAACGAATGAGCATGCTTCGCGTTGGGTAAGTATCGCTAACAATGGAGAACATTGGATTGAGGTAGATTTAGGGCAAGAGTATGCTGTGGATGGATTCAAAACGTATGTTGGTTCAGGAGGAAACTTTAGTCATCCAATGGATAAGTTTGAGTTTCAGGCATTGGTAGATGGCGAGTGGGTAACAATTGTTTCAGAGACAGGCAACACAGACCCGCAATATGGTAAGGACTTTGAAGAAGAAGTTCTTACAAGTAAAGTACGGTATTATGTTCCCGCCTATGAGAACAACCAGGTCAGGTTATATGAATTGGAGGTTTATAGTACGATAACGTATTGATACCTTTGTGTAAAAGAGAAGGCACTATCCAAAGTTTTGTGTAAATGAGAAATACGGGATTTAGAAATAAGTTCCGTATTTTTATTATTTCTAACATTTGCAAAATATCAAAGAAAATGATCGTAAAAATCAAACAGTACCCGATGAAGTTCTAAGTAAAGAATTTCTGAGTCAATTTAAGGCCGAAGCCGATGTGAGCCAGTTCCTCAAACAACTTCATGCACAAGTATTAGAAAAGATGCTTGAGGGGGAAATGGATGTTCACTTAGAAACTGTTTTGAATTTATGATTTGACCCTATTAAGCATAATTTGTATCATTGTTAGGTATATCATGGTTTGTGAAGTTTCTGGCAGTACTTCGTAGTCTTTACTGAGCCTTCTGAAACTCTTGAATTATGAGAAAGTCCTTTCCACAATCCATCTTTGGGGTAGTACTGTGAACTTTTTGGCAGCATCAGGTCTAAGTACAATTTCCAATATCCACCCAAATCTTTTCTTTACATTCTCAATCAATTCGCCTCTGTATCCTCCATCAGCCACAATCTTTTTGAGTCTGGGGAATCTACTTTTGAGATTACAAATTACATCTACAGCACTTTTGCTATCATGGATATTTGCAGCGTGAATAACAACCACTAAAATTAGCCCAAGGGTATCTGTGAGAATATGCTGTTTTCGTCCCTTTGCTTTTTCCCACCGTCAATGCCACGAGTCTGACCATCATTACGGGAAGTCTTTACGTTTCGACTATCAATCAATCCCAAACTGAGACTTTTATCCTTTCCACTCTGTAGACGAACCATATCTTGCAGTGTTTCATGTACTCCCTCGATAAAACCATTGTTTTTCCATTTACGATAATAATAGTAAACGGTATTCCAAGGAGCGAAATCACAAGGAAGCATACGCCACTGACATTCGGTTTTTACCAAGTAAAAAATGCCATTAAAAATAGAACGAAGAAGATGTTTACGCTTACGCTTTTTGTCATCTAACAGATTTTCTATAACTTGCCACTGTTTATCAGTTAGGTCAGTACAATATCCCATTTTATTACTCTTTAAATATGATTTGGTCGTTATATTTAAAGATAAGAAATAGATAGGAAACTACCAACTGATAGATTTTTAAATTAATTCAAAACAGTTTCTGATATTTTTCGTTTATCAATCGGTATGAATCGGTATCGGGCGAGGAAATGGCAG
>ERZ1027150.761-NODE-761-length-25989-cov-12.480373_pt1 | contig 25989 bp, 22 predicted proteins | sample MGYA00519276_ERZ1027150 | MGnify/ENA primary metagenome ERZ1027150 (study PRJEB26926, sample SAMN06164860) | human gut metagenome | biome: ENVO:00009003; feature: ENVO:2100002; material: ENVO:00002003 | host: Homo sapiens | place: USA | collected 2012 ... | reverse complement strand
CCCTGGGGCACACCGCAGACGCGCGTCAGCGAGATTGCGGACGGCACGGGCAGCGTGTTCGCCGTACAGATAGACGGCAAAGACGAGACCGGCATCTACACCATGCAGGACGACAACACCGTCAAAGCCGAAACACCCCTGTACTGGAGCGACCGCAACGACCATACCGTCACCGCCTGGTACCCCGCCACGGACGGCACCATCGACCTCGGCAACCAGAGCCAAAGTCTTGCCTATCTGCTGAACGGTACGGGCAAATATCCGGATTCCGTCACGCTGAATTTCACCCACGCTCTGGCGAAGGTGCGCGTCACGCCTTCGGACGATGCACTCGGCGAAGTGTAGAGCCTCCAGCTCTATACCTATACACAGTGTACTTATGAAAAAGGTGAGGTAGTGCAAGGCTCGCAAGAGGGCTGGATAGAGATGATGAAATGCGTCTATACGATTGAAGACCAAAAGGTGACCTGCTGGGAGGCGAACGTGGTGCCCGGCTACGAAATCACGAAACTGCGGGCAAACGGCACCGTGACCGCCTGCTATGATACCTCAAGCACTGTTAACGGCTCCTATCTTGTTGGTGGAGTGGTAGGACAAAACAATAAGGGCATCGTAACTGCCTGCTATAATGCCTCGGGTTCCATATATGGCGAGGTCACTATCGGCGGCGTAGTTGGAGAAAACTACACTGGCACCGTTACCGCCTGCTACTGGAGCAACTATGCTGGCTATGGTATCGGCAACGGTACCGGTGATGCCACCAAGGTGGACAGCACTGACGTTACTTGGGCATATGCCGTTAATACCATGAACAACGCCTTGAACGGCTCAGGCTGGCAGTACGAACTCACCGGAGCATTGCCTACCTTGAAGAAACAGTAAACCGTCGGGCGGGAAAAGTTCCGCCCGAAACGGAAAATAACCGAAGTATAAAGTTGTATCTGCGGTTATTGAAAAGTGAGATAAGAGAATAGCCTCCGGCGGGGTGACTGCCGGGGGCTTCGTGCGCTTGGAAACAATCTTTCCACTTTTATAGTGGATTATTGTGGATAATTTATTATCTTTGTATTCAGAACAATACAGAGTAGCATGGAAATAATATTCAACGAAAAGTATTTGAAGGAAATGTACATTACGGGGCAGACGGACAAGAGGCACCGGTATCAGCTACAAGTGGTACGGAAATATATACGTGTTATCAACATAATGCTGGAAACTCCGAATGTACAAGAGCTTTTGAAATACAACTCGTTGAATTATGAAAAGTTGAAAGGCGATAAGGCAGGTCTTTCTTCTGTTAGAGTTAACGACCAGTACCGCATTGAGTTTGAGGAACGGACAAGAGAAGGTGAAACTATCGCTACAATATGCAATATAATAGATTTATCGAACCATTATAAATAACAGACGACTTATGATTGAGATACAAGGAATAGACCCTACTATGATTGCCAACAACCTCACTCCGGCATATCCTACTCACCCTGGTGAAGTCCTGAAAGAAGAGATTGAATACCGCAAGATTTCGCAGCGTAAGTTATCAGAGCAGATGGGAATCTCCTATAAAATGTTGAATGACATTCTTAACTGCCGTCGTCCTGTTACGGCACAGACAGCAATGCTCTTCGAGGCAGCTCTGAATATACCTGCGGATTCACTAATGCGTCTGCAGTTGAAATATAACATGTGGCAGGTCGCCGCCAATCCCTCTTTTATGGAGCGTCTGAAGCAGGTACGCAAGTATGCTGCCATGCTGTAACTCACGTTACATAGAAAGTTTCCTGTCCCGCTTCTCTTGATAAAAGGGGAAGGTGGAACAGGTCTTTTGGATTGAAAATAGCCCGTGCCATATTAAAAAAAGCCAATATGCTGTAAGTATGGGATTTCTGTTAGTTGCCGGTGAAGTGGAAGAATAAGAAGGGGCAATCACTAGACTAAAAAGACAAGAAATAAACAAAAGAATCAAAATATTACACTGTCTTTCCCAGGAACACCCCGACAACGGACAATGCTCCCAGTTGTTCCATTTTTCGTTTCAGCTGCCTGCCTACTCCGTACATTCTTCATCGCAGAAAACTACACTTCTACTTCTTCAAGCAGGTCAAATTCTTCTACCATACCGTTTCTGTTTTTAATTACATGTTTAAGATGGCCATAAATCACTGTGCCATTCTTCTTTTCAAATGATTCTGCCAGACTATCTTGAGTTATATATGCTTTAGTCTGGCTGCTTGATTTTGCAAAGAAAAGAATAACGCTTTAATTTTCAATCCTTTTTCTTTTATTTTTTAGTGGATTGGTCGCACGTTAAGACTGGATTTCGATTCTGTCCGCTACGGAGGATAACCGAAGTATAAACCCAATAAAGAAAAGAGGACGTGATGGAACACACGGCGAATCCACTTGTGAGAGAGGTTGTGTTGGAGGTTATTGAAAAGTGAGATAAAAGAATAAAAAACAGGAGCCTTCGGCGGCCACTTCACCGCCGGAGGCTCCTTGTTTTTTGGAGACAAAGAAGAGAAAGAGTGAATACCATTAAAGTCAAAGAAAACGAAAACAATGAATGAACTCGTTCCTTATACCGGATTGAGTTCGAAGAACAAGAACGTTTTTATATTCATTTATTCGGCCATTCCATAGAATTTACGTAAGTTTGTTTTCTATAAATTGATAAGATATGAACCAGACTATAACGTGCTATCTCCTATATGGGGACAAAGAACTGTCGGATAAGAATATAAAGCACTTCACGGAAAGTCCGTACGTGAAAGACATCTGCTTGCTTACCAACCAGCATATACCGGAAACCACATTACCGGAAAATTGCCGTGTCTTGCCATACGGTTCATTCGATTCTACCTCTGCCCTGACACAAATTGCAGCCCATACCTCTACTCCCTACCTGCTTATCTATACCAAGCCACAGATATTGCAATGGGGAGAAATGGCATTGGAAAGAATGATCGATTATCTGTCGGCTCCAGAGTGTGGAATGGTATATGCCGACCATTATCAGGAAACCCAGAACGGACGACAGCCTCATCCGGTTGCCGACTATCAGCCGGGCAGTGTACGCGATGACTTCGACTTTGGCTCCGTACTGCTGTTCAAGACCGATTGTTTCCGCAAGGCACTCCACCGTATTACACTGGAACCGGAGTATCAGTTTTCGGCTCTCTATGCATTGCGTCTTGCTCTTTCCGAGCATGCAACCCTTACGCATATACACGAATTTCTATATACGGAAATAGAAGAAGACACACGCCTGTCCGGAGAAAAACAATTCGACTACGTAGACCCTCGCAACCGGCAAGTGCAGATTGAAAGAGAAGTAGTCTTTACGCATTACCTGAAACGGATTGGTGCTTATCTTCCTCCTGTGAAACATACAGTAGATTTATCAGCCGGAGAGTTTGAGTACGAAGCATCTGTCATTATACCGGTCCGCAACCGAGTGCGTACCATCGAAGATGCCATCCGTTCTGTACTGACACAGGAAACCAGCTTCCCGTTCAACCTGATTGTCATCGACAACCATTCTACCGACGGGACCAGCGAAATTATCGAACAATATAAGAAAGACAAACGGGTGATTCACCTCATCCCCGAGCGGACAGATTTAGGTATCGGAGGTTGCTGGAATCAAGGTGTACATCATCCGAAGTGCGGACGCTTTGCCGTACAACTGGATAGTGACGACCTGTACAGCGGTCCGGATACCTTGCAACGTATCGTCGACAAGTTTTATCAGGAGCAATGTGCAATGGTAATCGGCTCGTACCGCATGACCAACTTCGACTTGCAGACATTACCGCCCGGGGTAATCGACCACAAAGAGTGGACAGACGATAACGGACACAACAATGCATTACGCATCAACGGTCTGGGAGCACCGCGGGCATTCTTTACTCCTGTTTTAAGAGAGATACGGGTGCCCAATACAAGCTATGGCGAAGATTATGCACTGGGACTGGCATTTTCACGCCGGTACCGCATCGGCCGTATTTTCGACGTACTCTATCTGTGCCGCCGCTGGGAAGGAAATTCCGATGCAGCGCTCAGCATAGAAAAAACAAATCAGAACAATACCTATAAGGACAGTCTGCGTACACTGGAAATCAGCCATAGAAAAGCATGGGCAGCCGCACAAGGTCTCACTGCCGGCTCCGGCTTCGTTGCACACCAACTGGATATCTGGGAACTGGCTCACCGGAACCATGAAGCGCTACAAAATATACAGACACGCAGATTTGAAATAGACGGCAACCAGATTACCATACAGTTTAATCCGGCCCGTGCCGTATCGACCTGCGCTGCTACAGACAAGGCTTCCATTGCGGCACGCCCCTGTTTCCTTTGTATGGAGAACAAACCACAGGAACAAGACAGTCTGACCATTGAACTCGACGAGCCTTTCAGCCTGCGCATCAATCCGTATCCTATATTGCAAGGCCATCTCACCATTTCCAGCCTTCGCCATCAGGAACAGACCCTGGCAGACAAAACGGCACGTCAGCTTCCGGGAAGACTGCTGGAATGGATAGAAAACTATTTCGACAAAGGATATGCCCTGTTCTACAACGGGGCACAATGCGGTGCTTCTGCTCCCGATCACTTTCATTTTCAGGCAGCACGAAAAGAAGACATACCGTTTATTGCCCAATGGGAACGGCTGATGAAGACAGCTCTCCAGACAGCAGAAGCAACGGATGCCGATGGAAACATCTGCCGCAGCTATCAAATCAAGGATTATGTATGTCCGGTTCAGGCATTCATCACCGCAGGAAGCTACACTATCCCTCCTTCTCTGATAGAGCAATACCTGCACACACTACCGCTGCATGAAGGAGAAAGCGAACCCCGATACAATCTGTTTGCATGGAAAGACGGACAGAGAGGATTTACAGTAGCCTATTTTCCAAGAGACAAACACCGCCCTTCCTGCTATACCGCACAAGGAGAAGCACAACTTCTGGTCAGTCCGGGAGCCTTGGATATGGGAGGACTCATTGTAACCCCACGCGAAGAAGATTTTAATAAAATAACCCTGGAAGACCTCCGGCAGATATTCGGAGAAGTCGCACATCATTAAACCACACATACGCATCAATATATGAAAGAACCTGAAATAAGTATCGGCATTGTCAGTGCCCAGAAAATACACTTTACCCTGAACGCACATTTCCTGGCAAAAGGAGAAACGGTAGACGGACCACAAGTAGTAGCATTCGAAGACGGAGGCATACTATGGAACGGCAATGTATACCGCGAACTGACCTTTACCCCACTGGAAAATGAAGCCTCTTTCTCCTTGTACGATGTCACAATCGGTATCAATTTCCATTGGGAACGGCAGGAAACACAAGTATTCAGAGGAACATTGAAATTAGTGGTAGACGAAGGAAAGATTGTAGCCATCAATCTGCTTCCGGCAGAAGACTACCTTATCAGTGTGATTTCTTCGGAAATGAACTCGGCTTCATCTCCCGAGTTTCTGAAAGCTCACGCTGTAATCTCACGCAGCTGGCTGCTGGCACAAATCGAAAAACGGAAAGCCATGAGCCAGCAACCTGCCGATTTCTTTTCGTTCATCAAGACAGAAACAGAATACATCCGTTGGTACGACCGGGAAGACCATAGCATCTTCGATGTCTGTGCCGACGACCATTGCCAGCGCTACCAGGGAATCACCAAAGCAACCAGCCCGGCTGTAGAAGAAGCAGTAAAGACCACCAAAGGACAGGTACTGATGCACAAAGGAAGCATCTGCGACGCACGCTTCTCCAAATGCTGTGGCGGAGTAAGCGAGGAATTCAACTACTGCTGGGAGGACAAAAAACATGCCTATCTCTCGGCCGTGCGCGACACCGGCTCAAACGAACCGATTCCCGATCTTTCGGACGAACAGACCATACAGCAGTGGATACGGACTTCTCCTCCTTCTTTCTGTAATACCAAGGATTCGCATATCCTTTCACAAATCCTCAACAATTACGACAGGGAGACGACCGACTTCTACCGCTGGAACGTGCGATATACGCAGGAAGAACTGGCAGAACTGATTCGTAAAAACACCAAGACCGATTACGGACAGATACTCGACCTCATCCCAATGGAACGTGGAAAATCCGGACGTATCAGCCGTCTGAAGATTGTAGGAACAAACAAAACGCTCATCATAGGAAAAGAACTGGAAATACGCCGTACGCTATCGGAAAGCCATCTGTTCAGCTCGGCCTTCGTGGTAGACAAAGGACAGGAGGAAAACGGAGCGCCCGCCTGGTTCGAACTGACCGGAGCCGGATGGGGACACGGAGTAGGACTGTGCCAGATTGGAGCAGCCGTTATGGGGGAACAGGGATACAATTACAATGAAATCTTGCTGCATTACTATCGGGGTGCAGAAATAAGGAAACTGTACTAAATGAACACACCATCTGCCTGGAAGTGGGTACCCAGTCTGTATTTTGCAGAGGGGTTACCTTATGTCATTGTCATGACACTGTCTTTGGTCATGTACAAACGCATGGGCATATCGAATACCGACATTGCCCTGTATACCAGCTGGCTGAACTTGCCCTGGGTAATCAAACCGCTGTGGAGCCCGTTTGTCGACCTTATCAAGACGAAACGCTGGTGGATTGTATCCATGCAGTTACTTATCGGAGCCGGACTGGCCGGAATCGCTTTTACCATTCCCACCGAACATTTCTTTCAGGTGACACTGGCGGTATTCTGGCTTCTTGCATTCAGTTCGGCAACCCACGATATTGCAGCCGACGGATTCTATATGCTGGGACTCACCCCACACCAGCAGGCACTGTATGTAGGCATACGCAGTACCTTCTACCGGATTGCAACCATTGCCGGACAGGGAGTACTGATTATGCTTGCCGGCTTTCTGGAGAAATCGGGACAAGGCATTCCGTATGCCTGGGCACTGACTTTTCTGCTTGCTTCCGGATTATTGCTCGCACTGTGGGTCTACCATGCCTACCGGCTGCCTCGTCCCGAACAGGACCGGGCTGTCCGTCAGCACTCGGCCTCCAGCCTGCTGTACGACTTCCTGCAGACCTTCCGTTCTTTCTTCAAAAAAGAACAAGCCGGAGCCGCCATTCTCTTTATGCTGCTCTACCGGCTGCCGGAAGCCCAGCTTGCCAAGATGAGTATTCCTTTTCTGCTCGACCCGGTATCCGAAGGGGGACTGGGAATGACGACCGAACAGATTGGGTTTGCCCAAGGGACCTTAGGCATCATCGGACTTACGGCAGGAGGAATATTGGGAGGACTGGCTGTAGCCCGTCACGGACTCTGCTACTGGCTGTGGACCATGGTATGGGCTATTTCTTTACCCGATATCGTCTATGTGTATCTAAGTTATTTCCCGGATAGCAGCCTGATTCTGATTAATATTTGTATCTTTATCGAACAGTTCGGATATGGCTTTGGCTTCACGGCATATATGCTCTATCTGATTTACTACTCCCGAGGCAGTCATCAAACCGCACATTATGCCATCTGTACGGCTTTCATGGCATTGGGAATGATGTTGCCCGGCATGATAGCCGGATGGTTGCAGGAGACATTAGGCTATCCGCATTTCTTTGTATGGATAATGATATGCTGTATCGCAACTTTCGGCGTCACAGCCTTACTGAAAATAGATCCTGAATTTGGAAAAAAATAACCTACTTATACACGTATGAAAACTATAAACCGTTTTTTAATGCTTGCGGCAATGATAGTTGCCACTGCATGTAGCACCGATGATGAACCGACAGAAATTACAGGCAGATACGGCAATCTGACCGGAGATTCGGATACTGTGATTACAATTGGGAAGACCTCCGATGGGTATAGTTTCCAATGTACTTACGAATTATTTCAAGACAGCTACTTTGTATGGAACGGAACCTTTAAAAATACTCCATCGGATGTAGTGACCGACAGTCAGGGAAATAAAATCGGCAATGTATCGATAAGTAGCGATGCAGTTACCTTCACTGCCACCACACAACGTCCGGGCACGTACAAGGCTTACCGCGACGAAATGGCTGACATGCATTAATCCGTTCTGCCCACACTACTCAGATTATATTATTCCGCCCCTGCCATATCTGTATCCGAACAGATGTGCAGGGGCGGATTAATACTATCTACATCCTACATCCGACAACGCATCCGATGCCCATATATGGCTATTACTACAAAGCAAACCAAGGGCAAGACGAACGAGAGATTGACAGCAGGCATATCGAACAACACCTTACAATCGATGATGCAAGCCTGCAATGGAGGAAGGACTGAACCGCCCAAGATGGCCATAATCAACCCGGCAGCTCCAAATTTGGCATCATCACCCAATCCCTCCAACGCAATACCATAAATAGTGGGAAACATGAGCGACATACACGCCGACACTCCAACCAGACAATACATTCCCCATATATTCTCCAGGAAGATAACCCCTACAGTCAAGACACACGCAGCCAGGGCCAGGATTTTAAGCAAGAGACTGGCATTCAGATACCGCAACATAAACGTGCAGACAAAACGACTTCCGCAAAAAATAATCATTGCCGCAATATTGAATTTCTGAGAAAGTACCTCCGCACTTTGCTCATCCATTCCCTGCGACATAAACAAGTGGGTTCCATATTGTATAATGAATGTCCAGCACATAATCTGTGCTCCTACATAAAAGAATTGTGCAATCACTCCTTCCCGATAATGGCGGATAGAGAAAATACGTTTCAAGGTCGGAATAAAGTTTATGGCATGTGAGCGGTCACCATTACCAGGCATCCGCGACAGTCGGATAACCAGCAACATGAGAAAAATCACGACTCCAATTGCAAGATAAGGAGCTATCAGTACAGACAAATCTGAATCACGTACCTGTTCAAACTCAACCTGTGTCAACTGGCTTCGCTCCACAGTATCCATCGGATTCAATTTATTCTGAATGAAATTCATAGCCACATACATCCCAAGCAAAGAACCGATAGGATTAAAAGACTGAGCCAAATTCAATCTTCTAGTAGCCGTCTGTTCACTACCCATAGAAAGGATATAAGGATTGCAACTGGTTTCCAAAAAAGACAAGCCACAGGTCATTATGAAATAAGCCAACAAAAAAGGATAATAGTTTCCAGTCATCTTAGCCGGAAAAAACAACAAAGCCCCCAATGCATACATCCCCAACCCCATCAATACTCCTGCCTTATAAGTATATTTACGAATAAATATAGCGGCAGGGAAAGCCATTGCAAAATATCCTCCATAAAAAGCAACTTGTACTAATGCTCCATCCGCAACACTCATACGGAAAATCTTGGAAAAAGCTTTGACCATCGGATTAGTTATATCATTAGCAAATCCCCAAAGGGCAAAACAAAAAGTAATCAATATAAACGGTATGATATAGTTCACCCCCTCATTCTTCAATATTGGTTCTGCTTTCTTACAACTCATAGTATTAAAAGGTTTATCATGTGTTTAACAACGCATACAAGCCACAAAATACGCCAAAGGAAACCTTATGGCATATTTTATTCAGACGTGTTTCATCTGCATTCTAATATTGCCAATGGCAGTGGCCTCCACCGGCCCGGTTTCTACCTTCAGACCGGTCAGTTTTCCTGTCAAGTCATTGAGCAATCCATTCTGACTGCCTCCGCCGATAATATGAAGACACGCAACCGGCTGAGGAAGCATCCTGTTCAGTTCTTCGATACCTTTCCGGTATCTTTCGGCAAGCGACAACAAGATACATCTAACATATTCTCCTTGCGATACAGGTACAGGCTGACCCGTAGCTTCACAATAACGGTTGATGGCTTCCGACATGCAAATCGGATTCTGGAATGAGGCATCGTCTACATCAATGGTAGCACAGAATTCTGTCTTTGCCGCCAGCGGAATGAGTCTCTCGTATGAGGTATCCTTGCCTTCGTCCTTCCATTGAGAGAAAAGCCGCTGCAAAATCCACAGACCGGTAATATTCTGAAGGAAACAAATCTTACCATCGCTACCTCCTTCATTTGTAAATCCAGCCTTACGCGCCTCCTCAGTCAGCACCGGTTCATCGAGAGTTACACCCAACAAAGACCAGGTTCCCGAACTCAAGAAAGCCTTGCGCTCCCCTCCGGCAACCTCCGTCACCACCGAAACAGCACTTGCCGTATCATGAGAAGCAACAGCCACGACCTCAATATCGTAACCGATACCCAGTTCCTCCAGAATCTCCGGCTTTACTTTTCCCCTTCCAGTTCCGGGCATGACAATCTCACCAAACAAGTGTGCAGGCAGCCCCAGTTCCTCCATCAGTTTCCAGTCCCATTGCCGACTTCTGGCATCCAGCATTTCGGATGTAGAAGCAATGCTATATTCATTGTTCGCCACTCCCGTCAGAAAAAAACTGAACAGGTCGGGCATAAACAACAGTTTATCGGCTACCTCCAACAGCGGATCGCCATTTTTCTTCATAGCATAAAGTTGGAAAAGCGTATTGATATCCATCACCTGAGTACCTACCCGAGCATAATGTTCTTTCCGACAGACACGAACAAACACCTCCTCCGAAAGACCTTCTGTACGCCGGTCCCGGTAACAGACAGGATTTCCCAGCAAATTACCCTGCTTGTCTATCAGTCCAAAGTCCACCCCCCAGGTATCAATACCTATACTTTTGATACGATAACCTTTTTCGTGGGCCATGCGTATGCCCCGCTTCATATCTTCGAACAGGGAAAGAAAATCCCAATAGACATGAGCACCCAACTTTACCTGACGATTGGGAAAGCGATATACCGTATCAAGCACTAACTCATCACCGGAAGGGTAGCCGGCAATCACACGCCCGCTACCCCCTCCAAAATCAATTGCCAAATATACGTCTGTCATTTTGTCTTCTTGCCTAACACATAAGTTTCCAGATCGTCTATCTCAGCTTTGCCCAACGTTTGATATTCCCCTCCGGAGAGTACGATAATCCGGCAAGCCATCTCGAAAAACATCGCCCGTTCAAAAGCCTGATCAAAATCTTTTCCGCATACCACCTGTCCGTGCTTTTGCAACAAGATGGAGTTATGATTCTTCATGGCATCCACTACCGCAGCCGCCAGTTCGGGAGAACCCGGACGGAAATAAGGCACCACCGGAATCTCCGCTCCCACATGACAAGGTACTTCTGCCGTTACATTAAAATCTGAAGGAATATGCTTCATGCAGGCTACAGCCGTTGCATAAGGCGACTGGAAATGAAGTACCACATTGACATCCGGTCTTTCTCTCAGGATACCCAAATGAAAACCATGCTCCATGGAAGGCTTAACTCCGTTCAACACCTCACCTGTATCCAACCGACATTGGGCCACTTTTTCTTTCGAAAGTGTAGGAACCCACGAGCCAGTACCCGAAATCAATACCTCATCCCCTATTCTCCAAGACAGATTGCCACTGCTGCAAACTGTCAATCCAGCCTCACCTACCCGATGAGCCTGCGCTACAAACTCTTTGAAATGTATATCTGTAATCATCTTGATTCTGTAAATTATACCTGTTTTTATCAGACTGACTTTCTCTTATTTATAGATGGGACCATAATTCTTGCATGCTCTATAGTCCGCTCCTTCTTTATCCATGCCGAATGCATTCCATGCTGCCGGACGGAAGATTTCGTTTTCGTCTACATTGTGCATGCATACCGGGATACGCAAGATAGAAGCCAATGTAATCAGATCCTGGCCAATGTGTCCGTAACTGATAGCTCCATGATTAGCTCCCCAATTGTTCATAACAGAATATACATCCTTGAAGGCCGGTTTGTCGCACAAGCGTGGCACGAACCAAGTAGTAGGCCAAGTACGGTCTGTACGTTCATCCAGCAACTTATGGATTTCCGGATCGATTTCTACTGTCCATCCTTCTGCAATCTGAAGTACAGGACCTAATCCTTTCACAAGATTCAAACGGCTCATGGTAACAGGCATACCTCCCTTCGACAAGAAGTTAGACGAGAAACCACCTCCGCGGAAATAATCTCTGTTGGCAGGATACCATGTGGTAGCCTCCAGACATTTTTCCATTTCTTCTTCGGTAATTTCCCATGCCGGTTTCATGGTAGGACATCCATTTTCATCCGTCTGTTGTCCTGTACCATCCAATGTAGTGGCTCCAGAGTTAATCAAGTGAATGATACCGTTTTCAGCCAATCCGGTCAGCGATTTTCCAGTCACTCGCTTCACAGCTTCCGGGCTCCAATAGGTACGTACATCAGAGAAAATCTGGGCTCTGTTAGTGAGCAAATGACCGAAGAGCATAGCTACACCGTTGCAGGCATCATTTTCGGTAGCTACCACATAAGCCTCACGAATTCCGTTCCAGTCGAACGAAGTATTAAGCAATGCTTCAGAATAGTCCCCGTTCGGATAGAAGTCAGTCCACTGTCTCTGTCCCTGGAATCCAGCTGCAATGGCATTATGTCCCAATGCTTCTTCCTTGAAGCCCATTTCCTTGAGTTTCGGGTTTCCTTTCATCAAGTCGCGCATGATGATGGTCATTTTCACAATAAATTCCCAGTCGGCATCCTTTTCCTGACGAGTCTTTTTCTTTGCATCCGAGTTGAAGTCCTGTCCTTCGTTCTTCTTGCAGTATTTTTCAGTCCAGGCCATGGCCTTTTCAAACTCTTCCTTATCATAAATACCCTCTGTCATACGGCGGATAATCTCTGTCAGGTCGACAGACTCGTTTCTCATTCCCAAATATTCTTGGAAAAAATCAGGATTGACAATAGAACCAGCGATACCCATAGACACGCTACCCATTGACAGATACGATTTTCCCCTCATTGTAGCAACCGCCTGCGCTGCACGGGCAAAGCGAAGAATCTTTTCCGCTACATCCTCAGGAATAGTATTATCATTAAGATCCTGTACATCACGTCCGTAAATACCAAACGCAGGTAGTCCTTTTTGAGCATGTCCTGCCAATACAGCAGCCAGATACACTGCTCCTGGACGTTCTGTTCCATTAAATCCCCATACTGCTTTCGGATAATAGGGATTCATATCCATTGTTTCTGCACCATAACACCAACACGAAGTCACGGTTATGGTTGCACCAACTCCTTCCCGTTCAAATTTTTCGGCACAAGCAGCACTCTCAGCCACACGCCCGATGGTAGAATCTGCAATGACACATTCTACGGAAGAACCATCCCCATTTTTCAAGTTAGTAGAAATCAGTTCGGCCACTGCTTTAGCCAGATTCATAGTCTTTTCTTCAAGGCTTTCACGAACGCCACCCTGGCGACCGTCAATTGTGGGACGAATCCCAATTTTCGGATATTTATTCATAAATTCAAAGGTTAATATATTTGTTTTTCATAATGCACTGTGCTAAACTGTGCTGAAATCAGTTCCTAAAAAAACCGTCTACAAGGAATGCCTCAAATGAACCTCGGTAGGAAGATAAACTTGAACGGACTTTCCTTCCGTCACAAACCTTGCTGCCAGTCGCCCCATCTCTTCCCAGTCGACACTCAACGCTGTAATTCCTTCATCAATCACCTGGTACGCCGGAGTATCATTGTACGCAATCAGACCAAAATCATACCCACATTTCATACTCAATTCCCGACTGCGCTTAATCACATTCACCACATCGGTCTGCCTGATCACAATATAAACCACCTTCTGCTCCAGCCTGCCTAAGTCTTCCTCCCGGACAATTTCACATTTCAGATCGTGAGTCCGGCAATAAGATTTCAGGCTTTCCGCGGTACTTTCAGGGTGCTTCGAGTCTTCCGGATAGAGAAAGACCACCTTCCTATAGCGGCTCAAACGTTCTGCAAGACTAGTCAGCGCCTTGTAGAAGGCATTGTCAAAATCCTGACATACATACGAATAAGATTTCTTATCGAATTTTCCAAAATCGAGTAACAACAATTTCGAAGCGGGAATCTGCTCCAGCAAAGGAGAAAACTTCTCATTATCGAAATTCATTACAATATAATAGTTATACCGTCCTATGGCCTCATGCAATATCGTATTGAAGATATGTTCATTATACTGATGAAACCACAAGTCAACCTTATATTTGTTGCCCAGATTCTTTATAAAGCTATTATAAAGCGTATTCTTAAAAGGTGAATATTCATCGAGTAGCAAAAAAACTTTTTTAGGACCATCTATCACATAATACCCCTTTCCCGGAGTCGAATCAATCAGCTTTTTTGCTCGCAAGTCAGCAAAAGCCTTGAACACTGTATCACGAGATACCCCATAAGTACGGCTCAAGCTATTAATGGAAGGAAGACTATTATTTCCTTTGTATTTTCCTTCCACAATATCCTGTTCTATCAAATCTGAAAGTTGTTTTACCTTCGTCGACTGCTGCCCGAACAATATTTCCATATCTACGCCCTAACTATGCTGAACTATACTGATGCAAAGAAAAGATTTTCCTTTGATGATACCTCAATTAGTGTATATGTTTGACAACATATTTAAGAATCTTAATACTTAATATTCATCGACAACAAACCAAAGAAGGGCGAATAGACCTAGAATCTTTCTACTATTACTTCAAGCGTTTCACTGCGAGGTGATGTCCCTCTTTTGCCGCTTGTCTGTACCATTGCATGGCTTTATCCATATCTGTATATCCCAGCCATCCCTCTTCGTATGCCTGCCCGATGCGATAATGTGCATAAGGATCGTCGGAGCGCATATAAGCCTGAAATGCGTGGGGCAAGGAAGCAGGAAGCGTGCCACAGCCCTTGCGGTAAAGATCGCCCAAATTGGTCGGTGCATAATGCCGGTCGCCTTGCTGTGTCGCCTGCTCGAACCAGTATTCGGCAAGATAACCGTCTTGCGCTACTCCGATGCCTTCCTGATAAATGGTACCCAAATCATTCAGTACCACTCCATCCACTTTCTCTCCCCGCTTGAAACATTCTCCTAAATGCTGGAGCATCTGTACATCTTCTGCAGCATAGCTTTCCCAGGTCTCTGCCCCATCCAGTTGCCACGATTTCACTCTTCCTACCGACACATGTTGAGGTACATCCACCATAACCTCGTTTTCACTCAAAGCCTGATCTTCTTCCACTTCCAGCTCCGTGGCCTGAAGAAGCCGGTTGTTACGCATCAGAAACTGTGTGTATCCGTAGATACGTGGGGTGGAAGAATGCAATCCTGCCCCTACCCCTGCCAACATGTCTTCCGATACATAGGTGAATGGCTTGAACGGTAAGGTAAGATAATAGCGAGGAGCAATGGAAAGAACCGATTTCAAGGTAGCAATCTCCTCGCCGATAGTCTCTGCTATCCAGTCTTCGTTGTAATATTCGAATGCAGACACCCCTTTTATCTGCAATGGAGTTCCGTTTAAGAAGCGGTGCAGACAATCGGCAAGATAAGGGAAAAACTTATAGTCGGTAAACGATGCCATCCCGTCCATCCAGATTTCATATTTGCCTTCTCCATGATCGGCCAGTACGAAAAAGGTGGTAGAATGCTGCGGACGTTTCAAATAATAATAGGTTGAAGCACCGTCTGTGCCTTCGGCTTCCAGGTCGACAGGAACTTCCAGATCGATCAGGAATTGAGACAGACAAAACGAAACGGAGTGATGCGAGATGACAGGTAAAATATGCAACATGAAGATAAAATTTATTTCACAATGCGGTAATATCCTTCCTTACGTGGTTTTGCCTCAGCAGCTTCTCCCGCCGGATAGCCCAATGACAAAGCACCTATACCGACCAGTCCTTCGGGTAATCCCCACTGTTTCATCAGTACCTTGCCTTCTTCCGTAGAAAACATTTCCCGCTCGCGGTGAATCCAGCAACTTGCCAGACCGATGGCATGGGCAGCCAGCATCATGTTTTCCAATACACAGCTGCCATCCTGTATCGGGTTGTTGGCATCGGCCGGAGTAAAGACCAATACATAAGTAGGAGCGTCGTAATAAGGATTGGAGGTAACTCCCATCACCCGGGCATTCATGGCAGCCAGTTGTTTGCGCTGTTCCTCGTTCTGCACGGCCACAATAAAAGGCGACTGCATACCACGTGAAGTGGGTGCATAAGTTCCGGCTTCGAGTACAGCCTTCAGTTCTTCGTCTGTAATCTGCTCCGATTTATATTTACGGCAACTGCGACGTGTCTGTATAATTTCCAAAAAGTCTTTTCCGCTCATAGTTTCTTACTGTTTTTAATTGTATATAGTGATGCACAAACTTACAAAAAAATCGGAAAAGACATTCCGTACTTACCTAAAATAAAAACAAACAGAGAAAGGCTCCCGGTATACACCCACAAAAAGAAAGAAGAAAAAAGAGAAAAAGGAAAGTGTATAAAAACAGATGAACCGGTATGTAGGAATATAAAAAAAGCTTCCCCAAGAAGGAGAAGCAAAGGGTGTCTCACTGCAATGAGACGAGTGTCCCACTGTAAGGAGACGGGCGTCTCACTATAAGGAGACACCTGTACCACTACAATGGGACACCTTTTTATTTTAGTTGTTTTCAGGACGGAGTTTACGAACCACAGCTCCAGTCTGCCACATTTCGCTTTCGCGCAACTGACGAAGCTCTTCGTTCAGCTTTTCGCGATAGTCCGGCTGTGAGTTGGAGTCGATAGAACGCTGTGCTTCTTCGCCGCTGGCTACAGACTGGTACAGTTTTTCGAATACCGGTTTGGTAGCATCGTGGAACGGAGTCATCCAGTCCAAAGCACCACGCTGTGCAGTAGTAGAACAGTTTGCATACATCCAGTCCATACCTTTGGCAGCAAACAGAGGCATCAATGACTGTGTCAGTTCTTCTACTGTTTCGTTGAAAGCTTCAGAAGGAGTATGTCCGTGTTCGCGCAGTGTTTCGTACTGAGCCAGCAGCAATCCCTGGATAGCTCCCATCAGAGTACCACGTTCGCCGGTAAGGTCTGAATATACTTCACGCTGGAAGGTAGTTTCGAACAGATAGCCGGAACCCACACCGATACCCAATGCGATAACACGTTCGAAAGCACGTCCGGTAGCATCCTGGAAGATAGCGTAAGAAGAGTTCAAGCCACGTCCTTCGAGGAACATGGTACGCAAAGAGGTACCTGAACCTTTTGGAGCAACCATGATTACATCGACATCGGCAGGAGGTACAATGCCTGTACGTTCTTTATAAGTGATGGCAAAGCCATGAGAGAAATACAGAGCCTTACCCGGAGTAAGATGTTTCTTAATAGTCGGCCAGCATGCAATCTGTGCTGCATCCGAAAGCAATACCTGGATAATAGTAGCGCGTTCGCATGCTTCTTCGATGCTGAAGAGTGTTTCTCCCGGAACCCATCCGTCGGCTACAGCCTTGTCGTATGTTTTTCCCTGACGCTGTCCCACGATTACATTGAATCCGTTGTCGCGCAAGTTCAATGACTGGCCCGGACCCTGTACACCGTAACCAATGACAGCTATAGTTTCGTTTTTCAATACTTCACGTGCTTTTTCCAATGGAAATTCTTCGCGGGTTACTACATTTTCTGTTACACCGCCAAAATTCATCTGTGCCATTTTTCAATCTTTTTTTAGCTAACTCCCTAAGGAGTTTCGGTTATTAAAACAATTTATTGAATATTGAATATGAGTTTTTGAGTTTTTAAGTTTTTGAGTTTGTTATTAATTTGGCAATCAAGCATTAATAAACTTACAAAGTTAAGAACTTATAAACTTACAAACTAAAAAACTCATAAACTTAAAAACTTACTTAAATATCACTTTACTGCGAACAACGACTTCACCGTTGTTCTTCTTTACTTCTATATCGTATTCGTTTTCTCCTTTCTGTTCGCGATGGAAAGTAAGCGTATCGCCATAATAGCCTTCTGCCACATAGGCCACTTCGAAGCGGCAGACGGTTTTATCGCGGAACTGCTCCATCGGAAAGAGGTCGAGAATATGCTCGATGTACTTGATACTGTTTACATGACCGTTGAGGTCGATGTCGCTATACTTAGCCAGATGTTCGCCCACCTGCTCCGGCTGCTCCATCTTGATACGTCCCGGTTTGTCTATCGGGCACTCTACATCGGTACAGATATAGTCGGTGATTTTTCCGCCATGCAAAGCCAGCAAGTCGGCCGGCTTACGTGTCTGCATGCTAATCATCGCCCATACAGAACGAGCATACCCTATCGGTTTTCCTTCTGCATTCAGAATGGCAAAGTTACGGTCGGTAAACAGACGGTATACATTTTCTACCCACGTCTGTATGCTGAATTTTTCATAAGCACGGGGCAATTCGTTCATCTCTACAGCCAAACGGGAAAGCACCCATGTGTAATGATTCTCGTTCAAGGTAGCAATGCCAAATCCTCTGTCGGCTGCATGAAAGCCTGCACAATTCAGCAGGTGGTTGCCCAACACTCCCATGGTCAGTCTTTCCGTGAAATCGACATGGAAAGGTTCTGCTACAAACTCATACATTCCGACTTTATTCTCATTTACCATTGTTGTTAATTTTTAAGTTTGTGAGTTTTTTAGTTTTTAAGTTCTTTAGTTTGTGAGTTCTTAAGTTTTTAAACTCCTTGGTTTATTGTGGCTTCGATATAACATCATTGCCAAAACAGTCTTTTATCTGTTGTTATATCTGTCTTCGCGATGAGCCAGATACTCGTTTACTCTTTCGAAACAACTGGTCGATACAGCAATCCGTCCGGAACGTACAAACTGAAGCACACACTTCAGAGCCTTGAGTTCCTGATACAGCGAAGTGATGTCGTCGCTCATTCCTGTCAGTTCCACGATAGAAAAAGTAGGATTTACCTCTACAATATGAGCACTGTACCGGCGAATGACTTTCGATGCTTCGGGAGTAGACTGAAACTCCGGTGTAGAAACTTTGTACATGGCTACCTCACGCTGGAAAATTTCTTCATCGGTGAAATAATGAGCCTGTATCACATCCAGTTTCTTTTCTATCTGCTTCACTACCTTTTCAACGATATCGGCCGTTGTCCAGCAAGTAATGGTATACTTATGTACTCCTTTAATAGAAGATGCCGATACATTGAGGCTCTCGATATTCAGTTGCCGACGGGTAAAAACAGCGGTAATCTGATTCAGTATACCTGCAATGTTTTCCGAATGAACAATGATTGTATATAAAGTTTTGTTTTCCATAAATCGCCTTTCTGCTTAACAGTCTAAATCCAACATCATGTAGTTTACAGAGCTTCCCGGAGGAGTCATCGGAAGTACGTTTCCTTCTTCTATCACACAAGCCTCGAGGAAGAACGGGCCATCGGTAGTCAACATCTCACGGATAGCCTCATTCAGATCTTCACGTTCTGCTACACGACGGAACGGAATGCCGTAGGCCGAAGCAATCTGTTTATAATCGGGGTTCATCATCGGAGTAAATGAATAACGGCGGTTAAAGAACATGGCCTGCCACTGGCGCACATTGCCCAAATAATTGTTGTTGAGCAGGATAATCTTTACAGGAGCTTTCTGCTCCATGATGGTTCCCAACTCCTGCATGGTCATCTGTAAACCACCGTCGCCCATAAAGGCACAAACCGTACGCTGAGGAGCGCCAAAGGTAGCACCAATAGCTGCCGGCAAACAGAATCCCATTGTTCCCATTCCACCGGATGTAACCACACTGCGATTTTGACTATATTTGAAATAACGGCAAGCCATCATCTGATTCTGGCCTACATCGGTCACCAATATTGCTTTATTTTCTGTGGCTTCACTTACCGCACGTACTACTTCACCCATATTCAGCGGACCCGAAGAAGGATGTACCTCCTTTTCAATCACCCGGGTATACTCTGTTTCTTCGTACGAAGCAAAACTGTTGATCCACTCTGTGTGCGTATTGGACTGTATCAACTCAGTCAGCAAAGCCAGTGTACGTTTACAGTCGCCTAATACCGGAACGTCTACCGGCACATTCTTTCCTATTTCAGAAGGGTCGATATCCAGATGAATGACTTTTGCCTGTTTGGCGTATGTTTCCAGCTTACCGGTCACACGGTCGTCGAAGCGCATACCCACCGCAATCAGCACATCACACTCGTTGGTCTTCACATTGGGACCTAAATTACCGTGCATTCCCAGCATTCCCTTATTCAACGGATGTGATGTAGGCAATGCAGACAAGCCCAGCAATGTACAGCCACAGGGAATATCGGCTTTTTCTACAAACGCTCGCAATTCCTGCTGTGCATTTCCCAGCTCTACGCCCTGTCCTACCAAAACCAAAGGTTTCTTTGACTCGTTAATCAGAGCTACAGCCTCGGCCAATGCTTTCGGGTCGGTTTCCGGATCCGGGTCGTAACTGCGGATAAAATCTACTTTCATTGGTTCGAAATCGGTCATATCAATCTGCGCATTCTTGGCAAAATCGAGAACAACCGGTCCCGGACGACCGCTGCGTGCGATATAGAAGGCTCTGGATACAGCCCATGCCACATCTTCTGCACGGCGAATCTGGTAACTCCACTTGGAAATAGGCTGGGTAATACCCACCAAATCGACTTCCTGAAAGGCATCCGTTCCCAAAAGTCCGGCTCCTACCTGACCGGCAATCACCACAATAGGCGTACTGTCTATCATGGCATCGGCCACTCCTGTAATGGTATTGGTAGCTCCCGGTCCACTGGTTACCAGACATACTCCTACTTCACCCGACACACGGGCAAAGCCCTGAGCTGCATGAGCCGCTCCCTGCTCGTGACGGACTAATATATGATTCAGTTTGTCCCGATGATCGTATAATGCATCGAAAACCGGCATGATGGCTCCTCCCGGATATCCGAAGATAGTCTTCACTCCTTCGTGCTCCAGCGAACGCATCAGCGCCTCCGATCCTGATATTCTTTCTTTACTCATAACTCTCCTTTTTTACGAAGCATAAATCTTCATTAATCCACAATTCTTACTCCACCTTTATCGGCCGAGCTTACCATGCTGGCATAAGCCCGCAAGGCTTTCGATACCTTTCTGTCGCGTGTAACAGGTCTCATCGGACGTGCCTCCAGTTCTTCTTCACTCAAACGTACGTTGATGCTGCGAGCCGGAATGTCGATTTCAATGATGTCACCGTCTACAATCTTACCGATGTTTCCACCGGCTGCCGCTTCCGGAGAAATGTGTCCGATACTCAATCCGGAAGTACCTCCGCTGAAACGTCCGTCGGTAATCAAGGCACATTCCTTACCCAAATGTTTCGATTTGATATAAGAAGTAGGATACAACATTTCCTGCATACCCGGGCCTCCTTTAGGACCTTCGTGGGTAATCACGACTACATCGCCACTTACTACCTTGCCTCCCAATATTCCTTCGCAGGCAGCCTCCTGAGAATCGAAGACTTTTGCAGGTCCGGAGAATTTCCAGATGCTTTCGTCTACTCCGGCTGTCTTGACTACACAACCATCTTGTGCAATATTCCCCTTCAGTACAGCCAGCCCGCCGTCCTTACTATATGCATGAGCCAAATCGCGGATACAACCCGACTCACGGTCTGTATCGAGTTCTTTATATACAGCTCCCTGCGATCCTAACTTGATATTGAACTTTCCGCCCGGTGCACTGCTGTAGATACGCTGTGCTTCAGGATTGACTGCCGGTGTACAAATATCATAAGCAGCGATAGCTTCGGCCAGTGTAGAACCGTCTACCCGACGTACTGTAGTATCGAGTAATCCCCCTTTTGCCAGTTCGCCCAGGATATTGAGAATACCTCCGGCACGGTTTACATCCTGTATATGGTATTTCTGTGTGTTCGGAGCCACTTTGCACAAACACGGAACTCTGCGGGAAAGCATATCGATGTCGTCCATCTTAAAGTCGACTTCGGCTTCGTGTGCCACGGCAAGCAGATGCAATACTGTATTAGTAGAACCACCCATGGCAATATCCAAGGTCATGGCATTGAGAAAAGCAGCACGGGTAGCAATGCTACGGGGCAATACACTGTCATCGCCCTCTTCGTAATATTTATAGGCATTTTTCACAATCAATGCAGCTGCATCCCGGAACAGCCGGGCACGGTTTTCGTGTGTAGCCACAATAGTACCGTTTCCAGGCAGAGCCAATCCGATGGCTTCATTCAGACAGTTCATGGAATTGGCTGTAAACATGCCCGAGCAGCTTCCACAACCCGGACAAGCATGACGCTCTATTTCTGCCACATCGGCATCGCTTACCGTCGGGTCGGCAGACTGGATCATGGCATCAATCAAATCAAGATGTTTTCCGTTCCAGTCACCCGCTTCCATAGGACCTCCGGATACAAATACGGTAGGAATATTCAGACGCATGGCAGCCATCAGCATCCCCGGAGTAATCTTGTCGCAGTTGGAAATACAAATCATCGCATCTGCTTTATGGGCATTGACCATATACTCCACACTGTCGGCTATGATATCGCGCGACGGAAGAGAATAAAGCATACCGTCGTGTCCCATCGCAATACCATCATCAATGGCAATGGTATTAAACTCTGCCGCAAAGCATCCTAACTTTTCGATTTCGGCCTTCACCTGCTGACCTATTTCATGCAAATGTGTATGTCCGGGAACAAACTGAGTAAATGAGTTTACAATAGCGATAATGGGCTTTCCCATCATCTCCGGCTTCATACCGTTGGCAACCCACAAGGCGCGGGCTCCAGCCATGCGGCGGCCTTCCGTACTCATCGAACTGCGTAACTGGTTTTTCATCTTCGTATCTTTTCTTATCAATTAAAAAGCCTTTCTCCTGAATCAGTGAGAAAGGCTTTCATACATATCTTAGCATATACAACTATATACACGAACCTTCCTCACCTCTTGGCTGCAAAACCACGACGCGAATGACCTGCAAAATAATTAGGTTGCTATGTAAGATAGTTGCTTTCATTTCTTTATCAAAATTGATTATTGTGCTTGCAAAGGTAAAGGCTTTTTTGTAACAAACAAATAAAATGATAGTTTTTTTTCTAATAAATTATTAATCGTAAAAATGCAAGCCATTTTACTATCAGTTTATCACTTTTACACCTTTTCATCAGGCTGTAAAGGCTGCAACTTACAGACAAATGTTCATATATGTTTACTCAAGTACATAAAAAAGGCTTTTTTTCATCTTTCCTTACTAAAAAACACTAAAACAAAAAGTATTTTCTCTGAAATCAATTTCCCTCATCCGAAATATCATTTTTATTTCCTACCTTTGCCGACAAATCAAAATATTAAAACATGGAAAATAAATACATTACTGTCGCATATAAGCTATATGCTATTACAGAAGGTAAGAAAGAGCTATTGGAAGAAGCTCCTGTAGAACATCCCTTTCAGTTCATTTCTGGAATAGGATATACTCTTGAAAAATTCGAAAACGAAATCCTTGCACTCAACAAGGGAGACCACTTCAATTTCACTATTCCTTGTGCGGAAGCATACGGAGAACGTGACGAAGAAAGTGTACGCGCCGTTTCAAAATCTATGTTCTGTGATGCAGACGGAAATTTTGACAGCGACAACATCTTCGAAGGAAACATCATCATGCTGAACGATGCGGAAGGTCATCAGTTCTACGCAAACGTAGGTGAAATCACTGAAGACAAAGTGGTACTCGACCTGAATCACCCGCATGCAGGAAAAGACCTGATTTTCGAAGGAGTTATCACTGAAATGCGTGAAGCAACCAACAAAGAAATAGAAGGTATGGTAAATCTGATGAGCGGTGAAGGCTGCGGTTGCGGATGTGACAGCTGCGGAGGCGGATGCGGAGACCACTCACACGAAGAAGAAGCCGGATGCGGTTGCGGATGTGGACATTGCCACTAATAGGATAATATTATTTAATCCGATAAAGATAAAAGAGTAAATCAGTACCACTGGTTTACTCTTTTTTGTATATTTGAAGAATATAGGATGCGGCTTGGCATTACCTTCGTTCAAAAGCAAGCTTTTGTCTTGGTACTGCACTCGCCTTTCACTACATTTGTTTTATTAAGAATTTAAAAAGACAATTATGATACTCATTGCAGACAGTGGAGCCACCAAGACTGACTGGTATGCTGGAGACAATCCGGAAAACGGCCAACTGATAGAAACCAAAGGAATCAACCCTTTTCACCTAAAAGAAGAAGAAGTATTCCGTATCATCCGCGAGCAACTGGTTGCACAACTGGCCAATGCCGATACGTGTACTGCCGTTTATTTTTACGGGGCAGGATGTATCCCTGAAAAAACAGGCATCATCCGCCGCTCACTGGAACACTTTTTCCCAAGAGCGGACATACATATTTATACAGACTTATTGGGAGCAGCTCGTGCTGTATGTGGAAAGCAGCCGGGAATAGCCTGTATTCTGGGAACAGGCTCTAATTCTTGCTTATACGATGGCGAACAAATTACCGACACCATCTCTCCGCTGGGTTATATATTAGGTGATGAAGGAAGCGGAGCCTACATTGGCAAACGCTTCATCGCCGACTGCCTGAAGAGGCAGCTTCCACGGGAAATAGCAGACGATTTCTGTCGGGAATACAAACTGACACCTGCCGATATTCTGGACAGAGTGTACCGACAGCCTCAAGCAAACCTTTTCTTATCGGCTATTACACCTTATATATATAGACACAAAGACATTCCGGAAATACAGGCATTGCTCATCGACTGTTTTATAGAGTTTTTCCGACGCAACATTCTACAATACAAACAAAAATTACCGGTTTCTTTTGTAGGCTCTATCGCCTGCTTCTTTGAACAAGAATTGCAGGAAGCAGCCTTGCGCTCCGGACTACATATAGAAAGAGTAATAAAACAACCTATCAATAGCCTGATAGCCTATCATTGGACATAAAATATACCTGAATTATATTACTTTAAATTTGGCAGATTATGAAGAACTTTAGAGTAGAAGCAATCATCCTAAGTATCGGATTGTTGCTGTTGGGAGTGTTTATAGAACGTGGCTTTTCCGAATTTGCAGGAAGAGACCGCAGTGTAAACGTAAAAGGACTGGCCGAAATGGAAGTTCCGGCAGACAAAGTGACCTGGCCTTTAGTATACAAAAGCCTGGGCAATGACCTGAATGCTTTATACGAGGAAATAAAACGTTCCAACCGGACTATCACTGAATTTTTAAAGGAAAAAGGACTTACCGATAAAGAGATAAGCATCAATGCTCCTGTTATCGTAGACATGAAAGCCGAGCGTTACGGCAATAATCAGGCTTCTCCTTACCGGTACAATGTAACCACCGTTATTACTGTTACATCCAACAAAGTGGATTTGGTGCGCGGTCTTATTACTGAACAGGGAGAACTGCTGAAACGTGGTATAGCCATTACAACCGGCGACTACCAGTATAATATCCAATATGAATATACGGGACTGAATACCATCAAGCCGCAAATGATAGAAGAGGCTACCAAAAACGCCCGTCAGGCTGCCGAAAAGTTTGCAAAAGATTCGGAAAGTACATTGGGTAAAATACGTCATGCCAATCAGGGACAATTCAGTATCAGCGACCGGGATCCAAATACTCCGCACATCAAAAAAGTACGTGTAGTGACTACCATCGACTACTCACTGGAAGACTGATAACAGACAGCTGTAAAAGCACTATCAATCACATGAACTGACGCTATTAGTATCGTCGCCTGACGCGACTGTCCACAAAGACACATGATACTAATAGCGTTTTTTCATACAATAACCCTTTCACAAAGCTCTGTAAATGTATCTTTCTCCCCCTCTTTAACCTCATCCCTCCTCCCTACCTGTAACCATATCTATCGCCCTTTCTTCAAGAAAAAGTAAAAAAATGAAAGAAGTTTCATTCAAGTTTACATAAAAATAAAGGCAAATATTTTCTATATCAGTAATTTATTGTATCTTTGCGACCGATTTAGATAAACAATATAAAGTCTAACACAATTAATTACTGTCTCTTATACACATCTCCGAGCCCACGAGACTGCAGCTAATCT